>Ga0209749_1002004_pt1 | contig 15205 bp, 10 predicted proteins | sample EPASupsiteSAE347_FD_187267 | JGI IMG/M metagenome (GOLD analysis project Ga0209749, IMG submission 187267) | Bioremediated contaminated groundwater from EPA Superfund site, New Mexico - Sample SAE3-47 (SPAdes) (version 2) | ecosystem: Environmental > Aquatic > Deep subsurface > Groundwater >... | reverse complement strand
CGACAATTCCCATGGAATCCCTGTAAAACAAAAGAAAGGAAATGCCGAAATGAAGAAATTTTCACTAGTCTATTTTTTAAGCGCTCTTCTTGGAGCCATGCTGGGCAGCGCCGTGATGTTTGTCAACTGCCAGAAAGTCGGGATAAGGGAAGCCCGAGCCAGTGAACAGCCGCAGCCGGCGGTCTCATCAGCTTCGTGTATTTCAGGCTTTTCAACCATTGTCAACAAGGTCAAGCCTGCGGTCGTCAACATCGACACCACCTCCGTGGCCATGGTATCGGGCATGCCAAACATGCCGAACGATCAATTTTTCAGAAGGTTTTTCGGCAGTCAGTTTCCCGGTATCCCGGCCAAAGAGGTCCCTACTAAAGGGCGCGGCTCAGGTATTATCGTGACAGAGGATGGATACATACTCACCAACTATCATGTCGTGCACGGGGCCAAGGAAATTACGGTCACTCTAAGTAATGAAAAGAAATATCCGGGGAAAATCAAGGGGGAAGACCGGATTTCAGACATTGCGGTTGTGAAGATTGATGCCAAAAAACTACCCTTTGCCCAGCTCGGAGACTCGGAAAAAATCGAGGTGGGGGACTGGGCGATCGCCATCGGAAATCCATTCGGTTTCGACCACACGGTTACAGCCGGCGTCATCAGCGGACGGGGGCGGAAAATTTACGATGAGAGCAAGAATTACGACAACCTGATCCAGACGGATGCTTCCATCAATCCGGGAAACAGCGGCGGTCCCCTTGTCAACACTAACGGGGAAGTCATTGGAATCAACACCGCCATAATTCAGGGAGCCCAGGGCCTGGGTTTTGCCATCCCGATAAACACAGCGAAGCAGATTATGGAAGAGCTCATAAGCAGAGGAAAAATATCCCGGGCCTACATGGGCGTTCACATGCAGGAAGTAACGGATGAAACTGCCAGGTACCTCAAGTTGCCCAACACCGACGGGGTTCTGATTGTCGGGGTCGTGCCGGACAGCCCGGCTTTCAAGGCTAAACTTCAGCGGGGCGATGTAATCGTCGAAGTGGACGATCAGAAAGTCAATTCCCCGGATGATCTTCGCAAGCTCATTTCAAGCCGAAAGATTGGCGACAAACTGACGATTCAGATCATTCGCCAGGGACGCCTGGAATACCTTACCATGATCCTCGCCGAGATGGCCGAGTAACAGATTATATCTCAGGTGGATGCTCTCCTGGCAGGAAGGAAGTTATGCCGGCCTGCCAGGTTTTTTTATTCGGGGCCGGCAATCAGGGTTGAAGAGAGGGTGACGAAGTCCCGATTTTTATATGCGGAAACGCCTTTTCGAGGGAGCGGATCATGTTTAATATTCCAAGTTCTTCGTCCGCCTCCGGCTGCATGAAGTCTAAGAACAGGTCCGGATCTATATTCATGTTTCTCATTTGAATCATATCTACCCGGCAGCTTTGAAGCAGGTTTTCGAGGGCTGTAAATTCTTTCTTTCCGTCGGTTATCCCTGGCAGAACGAGAAGATTCAGAGAGAGGAAGGCTCCTTTGTCGGCGGCTGTTTTTAAACTCTGAAGTACATGTTTGAAAGTATAGCCGGAAGGTCGGAAATAGCGGATGTAGTCGGACTCAACGGCGCTGTTCAGGCTGACCCTGAGGCTGTCCAGGCCGGAGTCAAGAAGCAAGAGGAGCGCCCCGGGGAGACTCCCGTTGGTGTTGATATTTATGGTCCCTCTGCCGGTCGCTTCTCTGATAGTTCTTATGGCTTTTGAGAGCATTTCCGACTGAAGGAGAGGCTCCCCTTCGCATCCCTGGCCGAAGCTGACGATAGTCCACTCGGATTTGGTCAGGTGACGAATGCCCAGTTCGGCGATTTCCTCAGGTGATGGTATGAAGCTGATCCTGTCCTGGGGGGCGGGCGGTCGCCGGGAACCGGGCTGGTGTGAAATACAGCCGAGACAGGAGGCGTTGCACGAGGGAGAGGAGGGGAGCCCTCCTTCCCAGCGGTTTAAAAAGATATTCTGGGCGGTATAGCAATGAAATTCTTCGGCGCAGCGGGACAGATGCCTGAGAATTCTATTCCCGGGGAAATCACGCAGTGCCTCCTTGATTTTATGGCTCAACCCGACACAATCGTACTGGGACCAGTTCCAGCGAATGGATTCAGAAACAGGCTGAGCCGCAGCCCATATCTGTCCATCCCTGAAAGCAATGGCCGTGAAGGCGTTGAAAGGGAGGTAATCCTTACCAACTCTCTTCCAGGCCGGAAGAAATGTTCGCAGGTAACCGGGAGGGAGCAGGGCGGCCACGGCAAGGGCTTTACCGCGGTAACCGGCATCCGGCGGGCACTCCAGCGGGCAGATTTTCCCGCTCCGCACGGAAATTCCAACCGGCAATCGGCCGGGGAGCAGATGAAGGGTGGAGCCCGAGGGAAGCGGAATCATTGAATCCGGGGACAGCGCTGTAAATGAACGGGCGGAGCGCCCAAGAGCGTAATACTTTTCCGCCTCGCGTATTTCGCCGCACTCGTCGGCCCAGAGAAGGTGAAAACGCCCCATTATAATTTTTTGGCGTATGAAAGAGTCTCCCGGGTAATGGTGGCGAGGAATTCCTTGTTGCTATTCGTCTTCTGAAGCCTGTCTATCATCAGTTTTGTCATCTCGGTCGGATCGCCCAGAAGCGCCAGCCCACGCCTCAGAAGCCAGACTCTCTTCAGGTCGTCATCCGGGAGCAGCAGCTCCTCGTGGCGGGTGCCGGATTTTTTGATGTCGATGGCCGGGAAAATACGAAGCTCCGACAGTTGCCTGGAAAGATCCATCTCCATGTTGCCGGTTGCCTTGAACTCCTCAAAAATAACGTCATCCATCTTGCTTCCCGTTTCGATGAGAGCGGTTGCAATAATGGTGAGACTTCCTCCGTTCTCAATGTTCCTGGCGGCTCCGAGGAATCGTTTCGGCATCCTGAGGGCCGTGGTGTCCAGACCTCCGGAAAGAGTTCTTCCCGTCGGCGGAGTGATTGAATTGTAGGCGCGGGCCATCCTGGTGATGCTGTCCAGTAGAATTACCACATGTTTGCCCATTTCTACGAGGCGTTTGGCTTTCTCGACGACCAGTTCAGAGACCCTGGCGTGCTGTTCCGGTGGTTCGTCGAAAGTGGAAGAAACAACTTCTCCCTCTATCGAGCGCTCCATGTCGGTGACCTCTTCCGGCCGTTCATCGATTAGAAGAGCGATGAGGATGGAATCGGGATGGTTGGTGGTGATGCCCCGGGCGATTTTTTTCAGAAGGATGGTCTTGCCGGCTTTGGGAGGCGCAACAAGCAAGCCTCTCTGTCCGCTCCCGATTGGACAGAGCAGGTCAATGATCCGGGTGGAAATTTCCTCCTGCTTTGTCTCCAGATTGTACCTTCTATCAGGGAAAATCGGGGTCAGTTGATCAAAGTGGGGTCTCAGCCTGGAATGCTCGGGATCAAGACCGTTGACGGCCTGGACTTTGACCATTCCAAAGTATTTCTCGCCGTTTTTTGGCGGGCGGACCTGACCTGAGATGGTGTCCCCGATCCGGAGGTCGAAGCGTTTGATCTGGGATTGGGAGATATAAATATCGCCGTTTGCCGGGAGATAACGTTTGCCGCGTAAAAAACCATACCCCTCCGGCAGGAGCTCCAGTATTCCGGAACCGAAATAAAGCCCCTGGTTCTCGGCCTGTGTCTCCAGGATCCGGTAAACAAGTTCCTGTTTTTTCATTCGTTGATAGCCAGGAATAGTCAATGTCTTGGCTATCTCCAGCAATTCAACCCGGCTGAGTTTGTCCAGTTGTCCGATACTTTCCATGATTACACCCCATTTTTCCAAGTTTATGTTCAGGGACGATCAACTCACCATAGGAGCTCAATAGCCCATAAAAAGGTTATTTGGATTCGGGCACCAGTTCAACAACGTCAGCCTGGCGGACAAACTGTGTCTTCAATTCCCTGGCTTTTTCCACATCCAGGCCCGTTGCCTTAAAACCGAAATACAAACATGGAACCTCTCTGTAATGTTTGATGACTGAAAATCTGAGTTTTATTTTCTTGAAGATGGAATCGGCAACAACCCGGGCATCGCTGCTTCTGGAAAAAATCTTGACAATTATGATGCGTTCGCGGTCTTTCGGCAGCTTAAGCACACTGCTCTGATAACCATACTGGAGAGTAAAGCGGGCGATCTGCCTGTTGGAGGTGGATCTGGGCAGGTCCATTGCCACCGCGTAACCGTCAAAAACCGGCTTAAACCGTTTCATTGTTCCGATTGCGCCGGTGGGGAACCCGCGTTTTTTAACCTGTGTCTTAAAAGAAACGACATCGGGTTTCCGTTCAGAGAGAATCAGCACGGAATAAAGAATCTCCGATTTCACAACGCGCTGTGAGGACTGCTTGGCGAGGATGAGCAAGGAAACATTCACCAATACTGCCAGAGAGAGGACGCCAATCAGAAATCTGCGTATGAAAGTGATAATGGGTTGATCTCCTTCCTTGAAGTAATTTCATTCTAATCAAAATCACGACCTCTGTCAACAGCATTTATGGAAAGGCATGTTCGGCCCGAACCGATGAATAAAACGAAACCTTCTATTTCGGACAGGGATTCCTTCTTTGAAGGAGAATCAATCAGCATACATATCGCTCATGGAACAGGGGAGCAGAGTTGAAATAAAGTGAAAGAGTGATGCCAGAAATGCCGAAGGTCATTATTCTCGGATGCGGCAGACAGGGAGCCCGCCTTGCAGAGCTGATGGAGGCGGACCGGTGGGGTGTGTCGATCATAGACAATTCTCCGACCTCGTTTAACAGACTTGAGAACTTCAAAGGGATAAAGATTCTCGGGAATGGCATTGATATAGACATCCTGAGGAAAGCCGGGATCGAGCAGGCCGATGCGTTTGCAGCCGTCACCAACGGGGATAATACCAACCTGATGGCCGCTCAGATGGCCCAATACATATATAAAGTGCCCAAGGTCGTCTGCAGGGTCTATGATCCACGGCGCTCAAGCATTTACCACGATCTCGGGCTCAGCACGGTATGCGCCACCACGGTCGGAGCCAGGATGTTCAGAAACATTCTCACGACTCCATCCGTCCTCAGGGCCTACCAGATGGGTAATGGGACGGCTATGGCTTTGGAATTCAAGATTGGACAGTCGGCCCATGGGAAGAAAATTTCAGATATGGAAATTCCCGGAGAATTCAGAATTTCGGCGGTCGTCCGAGACGATGAGCCGATCGTCCCGGAGGCCGGATTCATATTAAAGAGTGGGGATCAGATTTTCGGAACGGTAAAGCTGGGTCAGGACGACCGGCTCGTTTCAGGCATGGAAAAGGTTAAAAAACTTTTTGATATCAGTGATACTGCAATCAATTATCCCCTCAAGGGAGGCTATTGAGATGCTGATTATCGTTGCCGGCGGCGGAAAGGTCGGCTATTATCTGTCCAAGGCCTTATTGGCCTCTGATCAGGAAATCGTTCTCATAGAGAAAGAGCGTGTGAAATGCCAGGTGATGAGCGATGAACTGGGGGCCAACGGGGTCGTCCTCCAGGGAGATGCCTGTGATCCCATGACGCTCCAGAGCGCCGGCGTGGAGAGGGCCAAGATGGTTGTCGCCGTGACCGGAGACGATGAGGACAACCTGATTATCTGCCAGCTGGCCAAGAAGAAATTCGGGGTCCCTTTTACACTGGCCAGGGTAAATAATCCGAAAAACGAGGATATATTCAGGAAGCTGGGGATCGATGCCACGGCGAGCGGCACCAACGCCATTCTTTCCGTCATCGAGCGTGAAGTTGCCTACAAGGGGGTCATGTCATGTTTCTGCCTCCTGGGAGGAGTCGAGGTGCTCGAAATCCCCATCCGGGAAGATTCTCCTGCTTCCGGTAAAACTCTGAAGGAACTTGTACTTCCCTCCGATTCAATTATCGGGGCCGTTGTTCGGGGAGATTCAGTTCTGATTCCCGACGGGAAAACCCTGCTGCTCTCGGGTGATATCGCCGTCGCCATCACCAAGGAAGAAAAAATGGAGGCCGTAAAGAAAGCGATTCGAGGCTCTGAGCCGCACTCTTCAGATGGAATCACTTTCATGAAGCATTCCGCTTCCAAGTAACGGATAAAGAGGTTTGCCGGCCATTTGTGCTATAATGTATGTACGAAAGGGAATAAAAAGTTCTCTTACTTTGAGGAATAAAATTTCGGATTTTGCGACTTTTTGAATAAATAAGGAGCAGGCACATGGGGAAAAAGGGCAGAGCCGTTAAGCGCGACATCACGCAGACCAAGGCCGGTATTTTTGTTCCGCCGCAGAGGAAATTCAAGTGGGATGCCCTGCATTCCGCCCTGATTATGGCGGTTTTGATTCATGTAGTCCTCCTGACCGTGTTTGCGATTTTCAGGTATGAAGTCAGACATAAAGATGCCATTACTGAAGTCTATGAAGTGGAGATGGTGCCTCTGCCTCAGGCGCATGGCGGAGGCGGAGGAGGGGGGGGAGGCTCGGAAAACGAACTTCCCGTCGAAGAACAGGCTCCCATAGCCTATAAGCCGCAGAGCATGGTTCAGCCCGAGGCACCCCGGCAATATGCCCCGCCTGTCAACAATACGCAGGTCGTCCCCATGCAACCTCAGGGAGCCACCAGGCCTGCTTCTTCATCCACTGTCAACGCGGGCGGCGGCCATGGAGACGGACAGGGTTCGGGGAACGGCTCCGGCGCAGGACCAGGTTCGGGAACCGGGACGGGAGGCGGGCATGGCTCGGGAACCGGTACCGGCAATGGCTCCGGGACAGGGCCCGGACAAGGAGGAGGAACCGGAGGCGGTAACGGAAGAGGGGGACTTGTAAGCGGTACCAACCTTGGAGTTTTGAGGGTCTATCTTCCGCCAAACAGCAGTTACGCTGATGACTACCGGAAAGGGATTCTCAATATTCCCAATTTTGTCAACATCGTCTCCGGCTATAGAGTCAGCCCCAACCGGTCGCCGGTATTCCCGCCCGGGCAGCAATTCGTGTCCGACACCGTGGTGCTAAGGTTCGTTATCGATAAAAACGGAATGACCGATTGGGTGAAAATTGAAAAGAACTCAAATCACCCCAATGAAGACGAAATCGCCCGGTTCACAGCCAGTTGTTACCAGTGGTCTTCTCCTGTTACAATCGAGGGAAGGATCGTGAATGCCGAGTTGCTCATGGATCTAAGTTACACTTTCGACAAGGCGGACTTCAAGTGAATTTACAAACTTAACCACACGAAATCAGACGCGTAATTGTGATTATCAGGCAATCGGTTCATCAGGCAAAAAGATTTTTCATAGAATTTCTTCTATTGTTCCTGTTTTGTCTGGCACTCGGGATGCTGCATCTGACCGCCTTGAAATTCTACGGGCTCCAGGTCCTCTCGGAAGACAAAAAAGTCCTTCCACTGAAAAAATTTAGTTTTTTAAAGTCGGACGGGACGAGAATCCATGTATTCAAGGGATTATTTGATTACCACTCGTATTCGCAGACCACCGTAAAGATCATTCCCGATGACAAGCTTCTTTCCGTGAGAATAAACGGGATGGAGCTTGATAAAGGCCTCTTTTCCGGATTTTCAACTTCAGGCTGGAAAGACGGTTACGATGTCAATGTCCTGGATTACGTTTCGCTTGGCGGGAACGAAATCATTCTGGTGATTGAGGACAGCGGCGGGACGCATTATGGCGCGGAGATCGAAAATACGTTTCGAGATCCGAAGTTCCTCTTATGGTATACCCTGGCCCTGTTCAGTTTTGTTCTGCTTCTTATAAGGCTTACAGTGCTTATGTTCAGACGGCCGTGTTTCGAGCGGTTCCTTTCAAAATTACGGAAATTCACGGATGAGGAACCATTTGTACTTTTCATGATGCTTCTGGGATTTATTATACGGATTTTATATATTTTCATATTCACCACACCGCAGGATTACCTGCTTTCGGACATGGGGGGATACGATGAAAGGGCCTGCCAGATGGTCGAGGGGCAGGAAATTCTCTGCCCCACTTACTGGCCGCCCTTTTTTCATATTTTTCTAAGCTGGGTCTACCGGCCTCTAAAGTTGCTGGGAATGCTGCAATACCGGACGGGAATTTTTATCGTTCTGATGGCACTGCTTTCAGTTATGACAAACTGGGCTCTGTACAGAATCAGCCTGAAATTGTTTTCGAAGAGAGTTGCGCAAATCGTGCTGGGGATAGTCACATTCTGGTATCCGCTAATCTATCTCAACGTCTTTGTCCTGAGCGAAAACATTTTCATACCACTTTTATACATCGGTCTGTATATTCTTGTTTGCGGGAAGCAAAGCGTTAAAAATGCAGTCGCTCTGGGGGTGCTCTGGTCGGCGGCCTTCCTGGCCCGACCAATCTTCATGTCGTTCATCCCTCTTTTTTTACTTTGGGCGTTTTATCACAGATTCGGCTGGAAATACATTTTGAGTTTTTTAAGCACGGTGCTGGTCATTGTCTTCATGATGGTTTCTTTTAATATTTCAACCACTGAAGGCAGGGAAAAAACGCTCTCATCCGGAGGGGGAGTGAATTTCGCGCTGACCTGGTGCGAAGCGAAATCAATCGAATATCACCTTGATGGCTACGGTTACAGCTTTATACCCCCGGCCACCGTCAATTACCCGGAGAACAAAAGGATTGTCACGAATGTGCCTTTTTACGACCAGCGCTACTACTACCAAATGGGTCTCAACAGTATTAAGAGGGATCCCAAAGTCCTGTTTCGCAATCTGAAATCCATTTTCAGGCTCTTTCACAGCCACATGTTTCCACACTGGGGAAATATTTTTTTGGGGTTTCAACTGATTCAACTATTCAAAGTTTTAAATGTGCTTTTCCTGGTTCTTTCGATCGCAACCATCTTGAGGGTGAGGCGGGGAAAACTTCCCATGGAACGCGCCTGCATAAAATACGTATCCTTGTTTGTTCTGCTTTTTTTCTCCCTGCTGATAGCGGTTTACCTTCAGAATCCAGGAGAAGAGAGGTACCTCATCCCTTATGTCCCGCTCTTTATAATCCTGGGGGCCCCCAGCCTCCCGTTGCTTTTGGACACTATGCAGAAAGGAATTCGTGATTCCTAAGACGAACATCATTTCACGGCGCACAGGAGCGCCCTTTTAGAAAGGTGTGGTCCGATTGTCAGAGATAAGTGTCACTTTAAAAGACGGATTCGTCAAACAATTTCCATCCGGAGTGAGCATACGGGAGGTGGCCGAGAGCCTCGGCAGGAAGCTGGGCGAAGCGGCGATCGCCGGAAAAGTCGACGGCAAGATCCTTGATCTTGATAAAAAGCTGACGGGGGACACCGGCCTCGTCATTCTCACCGCCGCAGACGAGGAAGGACTGGCCATCCTCCGGCACAGCGCCTCGCATATCATGGCCGCAGCCGTCCGGGAACTCTATCCCGAAACAAAAGTTTCCATCGGGCCTTCGATAGATAAGGGATTCTACTACGATTTTGACCGAAAGGACGCCTTCGTCCCTGAGGACCTTGTAAAGATCGAGAAAAAAATGCAGGGGATCGTCGACGCCGATCTCCCCTTTGAACGCCTGGAAATGAACCGGCTGGAGGCCATCGAGCATTTCAGGAAGGCCGGGGAAATCTACAAGGTGGAGCTTTTGGAGGCGATTCCGGATGAGACGGTGAGCCTCTACCGGACCGGAGATTTCCTCGACCTTTGCCGGGGGCCTCACCTGCCTTCCACCAAAAAGGTAAAAGCCTTCAAGCTGCTGAGCATCGCCGGGGCCTACTGGAGGGGCGATGAAAAGAAGAAGATGCTCCAGAGGCTCTACGGGACCGCTTTTAACAAGAAAGAGGAACTTGAAGCGCACCTTCACGCCCTGGAGGAGGCCGCCCGCCGGGATCACCGGAAGCTTGGAAGGGAACTCGACCTCTTCAGCATTCAGGAGGAGGCGGGACCGGGTCTCGTATTCTGGCACCAGAAAGGGGCGGCGGTGCGAAAGGTCATCGAGGACTTCTGGAAGGAAGAGCATTACCGGCGCGGTTACGAGCTGGTCACGACTCCTCACATCGCCCGCTCCCACCTGTGGACGATTTCCGGGCATCTTGATTTTTACAAGGAAAACATGTTCGCGGGCCTGGAAGTAGAGGGCCAGGAATACATACTCAAGCCCATGAACTGTCCGTTCCACATTCTTATCTACAAGTCGGCCAGGCGCTCCTATCGGGAGCTTCCCATACGAATGGCGGAAATGGGAACGGTATATCGTTATGAGCGATCGGGGGTTCTTCACGGTATGCTGCGGGTGAGAGGATTTACTCAGGATGACGCCCATATTTTCTGCACCCCTGAACAGCTCAAGGAGGAAATCATCGGATGCGTGGACCTGGCCGGCTTCATGATGAAATCATTCGGATTCAGTGAGTACGAAATAAATCTGGCCACCCGTCCCGAAAAATTCGCCGGCACCCCGGAGACCTGGGATGTCGCCGAAAATACCCTTCGGGAAGCCCTGGAGGAGAAAAATCTTCCATACATCGTCGATCCGGGCGGCGCGGTCTTTTACGGACCCAAGATCGACATAAAAATAAAGGACGCCCTCGGGAGGCACTGGCAGGGACCCACCATTCAGTTCGATTTTAACCTGCCTGGGCGCTTCGACGTGACCTACATAGGCTCCGACGGGGAAAAGCATACTCCCTTCATGGTGCACCGGGCCATGCTTGGTTCGTTCGAGCGATTCATGGGCTGCCTGATCGAGCACTACTCCGGGGCCTTCCCCACCTGGCTGGCCCCGATTCAGGCCCGCGTCATGCCCATCACCGCCAAAAACCATGACTATGCAAAAAGAGTTGTTAAGAGTCTCCGGGAGAAAGGCATAAGGGCCGATATTGACGAGCGCAGCGAGAAGATAAACATGAAGATCCGCGAGGGTCAGGTCCAGAAAATTCCCTATATGCTCATCCTCGGAGAACGGGAAGAGGAGGCGGGCGCCGTAGCCGTCCGATCCCGCTCCAGGGGAGATCTCGGCCCCAGGCCTCTGGCTGAGTTCATTGACGAGATCAAAGAAGAGATCGCCGAGAGAAGGCTGTAGAGTTCGCCGCTGGTGAAATGAAAGGTAAAAGCACTCCACCTTCCTGCACCAACTATGCGGCACAATATGCTTCGCGATTGTTCGCTAAAATAAAACTCAGTAAATCCATACTTGCGGGTATTATTCTGTTACTGGTTTACCTGTATTTTTGCAGATATTTGTTTCCTACTCAACTCATCGAGAGCGACAATCTGGGTCTGAATGAAACTTTAATCTATCAGTATTACGTAGAAAAGGCCCTTACGGCTCCGACAGTTTCCGTTGATCTTATTTGCGGGAACCGATGCCATTTGTTTCAGGCTCCATTTTTTTTACTGCTCTACAGGTTTGTTTCGCTTTTTAAATTAAAAGCGGACTTGCTTTTTCTTTCACAGCTTCTTATTTGCATTTTTGGAGCCGCCGGCGTTTTACTGTTTTATTGCCTTCAAATCCGCGTTTTTAAAGATCCCTTTTCCGCCTTTTTATCGAGCGCAATTTTAGGATTTGGTTATGGCTTCTGGATTTTTAATATACTGACTAAACCTTACCAGATTTCATACTTTTTCATGATATTAGCGTTGTTGTTATACGTATTTTACCCGAATTATCGAGGTGCATTTTTTTCTTCTTTAGCGAGTGCCATGGCTGTGGGTTTCAGCCTTGTAGCTATTCCTTTCCTTGGAATCATGGTGCTCTACATAATGGTAAACAGAAACGTTTTCTTCGTAAAAATCACTCAATCTGTTTTGTATGTTTTTTCCGCGGTTGGATTTTTCATTTTGAGTTACTTTGCGTTAGCCATCCCGATAGTTGGTACGCACCGGCTTGCTCCGGCCGCAAGTTATTTATGGAGATTTCTCGAAATGATTAATTATAATGCCTACTTCAGGAACAAACAGGCACTCAGCAGTTTTTTTTCAATGCTGGGCAATAATTTACTTTTATCCCAGATTTGCCTCCCATTTGAAAGCCGATGCAATTTTATTGTGAAGTTCTTATTAATCGCCATCCTTGGATTGTTTTTATATATGTTCTTTCGTCACTTTAAATATTTTTGGAGCGCTCACAGAGAAAAAATAATACTCGCTTTAGCCTGGCCGGGATTTTTTATAATTGCAATTCTTCTGATCGATGCCAGAAATGCTTTTATATATGTCTGGCCATTGGGGACAATACTGCTTTTGGGCGGCATTTCTTCATATTCCAGATTCGGCAGAATCCTGCTTATGATACTGGTGAGTTTGATTTTTATGTTAAATTTCAGTGTAATATCTGCATGCCACAAGCCTGTGCCCTCGGCAGAAGATTGTAAAAAGCTCGAGGCTGAGAATGTAATTTCAAAAGGCGATTGCATTTTAGTCAAGGAGGATAACATAGGTGACTATCGCATTGGCTGTGATGATTTTCTTCAATACTATTTCCGGCTTGATATGATAGGTATAGACGTAACCGGGGACAATTATGAAAATTTCAACAAACTGATCGCCGGGCGGCTGCCGGATGAGGTTGTATTGAAAATTATGGAGGCAATCAAAAAGGGAAAGAGGGTTTTCTTTAACAAGACGGTTTTTGAGGAAAAGGTAAATCCAGCCGGCAGAGAAAGATTTTTAGACGCCTTTATGCCGTTGTTTACCATCAAAGATGCTTTCGTATTACACAATTTACACAATTCCATAACGTATGTTCGCTTCTATATCCGGAATCCACGCTCTCCCCGTGTCGCTCCCCTGCCGGCGTGTGGAGGTGCCCGGTAAAGGATTGAGGCTGCAAATTGAAGAAATACTTCCGGCTAATGCTTTGAGGAAGGATTTGTTTTTTTAATGAAAAGGCAGACGATACTCTGGACGCTGGTAATCCTGGCTTTTTTATTTTCAGCAGGAATCGGATTCAGAAGGATAATGCTTGAGCGCTCGCACCGCACGGTCGAGCTGGCCCTGGATTACGAATCCTTCGTCGACACAGCCCGGGCCCAGGGATGGGATCAATTTGCAGTCTTGAAAAAATTGAAGGCCGGCGGGGTCACATCCATCGCCCTGAACGAGGACACTCCCGAAAAGATGCAGATGGAGGGTCGGATACGCTGGTTGCTCGGGAGAGACCTGAGCATAAACTCAGGCGATCTCCCGGAACGCTTCAGGCGATTCATAAACCGGATTAAGCCCGGCAGCATCCTGGTTTACGTGTATGACGAGGCGACCAGAAATCAGGTTCTCGGCTATCTCTCCATCTTTCTGGGTGCAGGCAGGGTTCACTCCTGGGGAGGAGGAAAAACTTCCGGCACAATCGGGAAGAGCTCGGGCTTTCCCCTCGATATAATTGAAGTCTCGACCGATCCCAGGGATTTCTCCTCGTATGGTCTTGGTTTTTCGCCTTCTCTGGTAAAACTTCTGGGCGGACGGGGCTTTAAAATCATTTTGAGACCGGAAAATAAAAAAACTTTCACCTCAAGTTCCATTCGTGAATATTTTCGTTCTCTGAGCCGCTTACCTGATGTTACAACGATTGTATTTGGCGGCCAGGACAACGAGGTAATAGGCTATCCGAACTGCCTGGATGACACCATCGAGGGTCTTTCCGGCATGGATGCCAGTCTGGGCCTGGTGGAGGTGCCGGATGTGCGTTTCATACAGAAGGGCTCCCGCTATCTGGGTTTGCGCCTGGCCGGGAGGGCCGTCCGGGTTCAATCCATAGGTCCTTTGCAACTGGCCAAGCTGGATTCCAACGACGTCGTTGAGAAGTTCATGCTGGGCATCCGGGAGAGAAATATCCGGGTTGCCTATCTTCGGCCCCTGGCGGTCGCCGAGGAGGGAAAAGACCTCCTTCAGACCAACATGGAACTAGTCAGCCGGTTGGAAAATTCGCTCAAAAAACAGAGATTTGTTCTCGGAAGGGCGACTCCCCTGGGGGATTTCGGTCCCCACCCTTTCAGCCTTCTTATCCTTTCCCTCGGGGCCGGGGCACTCTTGCTTCTTCTTCTCGAGTATTTCATAAGGCTTCCGAAGAATTTCTACTGGTTCGGACTCGGTCTTTTTATATTGGGATTTGCTGCAGCCTGGCTGGCCGGGGCCCTGCCGCTCTGGAGGAAGATTATCGCGCTGCTAACCGCGATCTCCGCTCCCACCCTGGCCATGGCGCTCCATTTTCCGTACTTCAGAGAGGCGGGACGTTCCGGTACCGTCGGGAAATTCATCAGGAGGGCGACCCTTCTTTTTCTCAGGATCAGTCTTATCTCCCTTATGGGAGGTTTAATCGTGGCCGCTCTCCTTTCCAGTACCACTTTTTTTCTGCAGATAGATCAGGCGCGGGGCATCAAACTGGTGATGCTGCTCCCTCTTCTGTTGACGGCCTTCCTGTTTTTCACCCGCAACGGTGAAGAACCCGGCGGGATCAGGTATGTGTTGGAAGCGCCGCTCCTTCTCAAGCACCTGCTGGCGATTCTACTGGCTGTCGGAGTGGGTATTTTTTATATTCTTAGGACTGGAAACGCCCCTGAGGGGGCTACTACTGATTTTGAGCGTCTCTTCCGGGCTTTTCTGGACAGGATGCTCCTGGTGCGGCCGCGCCTCAAGGAATTTCTTCTGGGCCATCCCATCCTCATGTTTGCCTCCGCTTACTCCTCGTTCGGATATGAAGGCGGGTTATGGGGCCTCCTTCTCATCGGCTGCATCGGCCAGGCGGACATTCTGGACACTTTCTGCCATCTCCATACCCCTCTGGCCGTGACCCTGCTGCGCGTTTTCAACGGACTGCTTCTCGGGTGGCTAGCCGGTGTTGTTCTTATTTATCTGTTTTTCCGTTTTACCCTGAACAGAGGGGAAAAATCGGAAACATAGAATTTTTACTCATCAGAAGTCCATTTTCACTATTTTGAGTAAGGAGGGATTGAAATTGGGAGATATTAGAGAAGATATCAGGGCCGGTGAGAACAATCTGGAGAAGCTGGCCAGACAGGTGCCGGGCTTCGCCGGTTACAAGGAGCGCGAATCCCGCCGAAACGCCGACAAAATCCAGAGGACCTTCCTGGCCCAAGAGCTCTCCCGCGAGCGGGGACGCCTTCAGGAAATAGCCCGGCCCCTTGTTGCTCAGGGAAAACTGGAGTTTATCGCGGAACTGGATCGTTTGACCGGTAAAATTGAT
>Ga0209749_1002002_pt1 | contig 15221 bp, 12 predicted proteins | sample EPASupsiteSAE347_FD_187267 | JGI IMG/M metagenome (GOLD analysis project Ga0209749, IMG submission 187267) | Bioremediated contaminated groundwater from EPA Superfund site, New Mexico - Sample SAE3-47 (SPAdes) (version 2) | ecosystem: Environmental > Aquatic > Deep subsurface > Groundwater >... | reverse complement strand
TGATATACAGATGTCGCATCTGATATTAGTAAGTATCATCGGCTCAATAATAGGCGTTTTATTCATGATACCGTTACGCAGATATCTTATAGTGCAGGAGCACGGCGTTTTGCTTTATCCTGAAGGCACAGCTTGCGCCGAAGTGCTTGTTGCGGGTGATGTCGGCGGTTCACCGGCAAAACTTGTTTTTACCGGCATAGGCGTTGCCGCTTTTTACAGGTTTTTAATGAGCGCTAACAAATTGTGGAACGAATATCCTCAATGGAAAATACCCGGTTTAAAAAACACGGTTCTGTCGTTTGATATTTTGCCGGCGCTGCTCGGTGTCGGATTTATAATAGGATTAAGGGTATCTTCGTTTATGATCGCGGGCGGTATTTTAGGATGGTTTGTAATAATACCTCTTATATCAATAGTTGGCCAAAACATGACAACGCCCCTTATGCCGGCTACAACCGTGCTCATAAAAGACATGTCAGCGCTTGATATCTGGAAAAATTACTTAAGATATATAGGCGCGGGCGCGGTGGCGTTCGGCGGGCTTATAAGTTTAGGCAAAGCAATGCCTACAATAATGAAATCATTTCTTCTTGCGGTGGAAGAGCTTGGCCATATGATAAAGGGAGTTGCCGTTACTACAAAAAGAACTATGGATGACATACCCATGTGGCTGGTTATTTTATGCGTTGTCATAATGTTCTTTGTAATGGCGCTGATGCCTCAGCTTCCTATAGGATGGATAGGGGCGGCAATAGTTGTATTTTTCGGGTTTTTCTTCGCCACGGTTTCTTCGAGAATCGTGGGTATTGTGGGTTCGAGTTCTAATCCGGTGTCAGGCATGACAATAGGCACATTGATAGTAACTTGCGTCATACTAAAAGCTGTGGGATTTTCAGGGATGAAGGGTATGATCGCGGCAATATTTATAGGAGCGTTGGTCTGTGTTTGCATATGCCTTGCGGGTGATACATCACAGGATTTAAAGACAGGCTTTTTAGTCGGCGCGACGCCAAAATATCTTGAATATGGAATGATAATAGGCGCGCTTGCGTCGGCGTTATTTGTCGGCTGGACAATTTCCTACCTTAATAATATATATGTAATCGGCTCAAAAGAACTTGTGGCGCCTCAGGCGGTTTTGATGTCAATGGTCGTAAAAGGCATATTTGAGATGAATCTGCCCTGGGGGCTCATATTTATGGGCGGTTTTATATCGGTATTGATAGAACTTCTCGGCGCGTCCGCGCTTCCTTTCGCGGTAGGGCTTTATCTGCCTCTGGAATTAAGCACCCCGATTATGGTCGGCGGCGTTTTAAGCAATTTGGTGTATAAATTCAACAGCGTCAAGGCGGCAAAGGAAAAAATTGAAAAAGGCGTTCTTGTTGCGTCAGGCCTTATAGCGGGTGACGCGTTAATGGGTATTGGAATAGCCGTATTGGATTCAAGGGGAATTGATCTTGGTTATAAATGGATTGGCGCGCAGAACAGCTGGGTCTCAATAGCCATATTTGCGCTGCTTTCTTATTATCTGTGGGCAAGCTTAAACAGCAAAGACAAAAAAGAGCAATAGGCGGCAATAAGCGGTAGAGCGTTAAAAGCGGTAAAGGGGTGTGGGCAAAAAGCACACCCCTTTTTTCTTTAGGTACCAGGTACCGCAATATTACGCAAAACTGAAAAGTTAACAATTTGTTAACAATTTGGCAATAATTTTGTAACAATTACATGTTATAATAAAAATGGGGGTCTGGCATCGCAAAAATTGTGAAGCAAATTTTGCGCGTGCCTGACCCCAGAATTTCGCCCCTACTTGAAAATTTATAACTATTGGGTTAATATTAACATTAACAAGGAGATGATTAACCGTGGATTCTAACAAAGAAAAATTTTCTAAAAACATAATTATAGTCATATGCGTGGCGGTTCTGCTCGCGGGGTTGATAATTTATTTCACGCTTGATATATTAAACATTAAGTGGCCGTCTAAAAATAAAAACGCGTCTCTTCCCGCCATTGAAGTTTATCAACCTCTTAAAATAAATGAGCCCGCGCCGGAGAAGAAAAATCTTGTAAAAGATGTTGTTTGTTCTAATCTTGTTGACGCGGATAAGACAAATTTTTACAGCAAATTTCTTGATTATACTTTTTATTTTGATACTCAGGAATGTTTAAGAAAATTTGAGGCGGATCCGTTAAAATATCTGCCGGGAAAAATAAAAGTTAAAATCAAATTAAAAGAAGAACCGAAAGAAACAATAGTGAGCGAGCCGGAAGTCATAGTAAAAAGCCAGCCGCGCAAAAAAATAGAAGTTGAAGAGCTTGACGCGCCGGCTAATGTCGGCGACTATCCGCCCGGAACAGTTAATGTGGAAAAAGACCAGGAGTAAGCCGGTAGCCGCGGCCCTTTAGGGCGCGCAATAACAAAATCCAAAATCCAAATGTCAAATGAATCAAAAAAATAACAAATAAATAAAAACAAAACCCCGGATTTTTGATAACCCGGGGTTTATTGTTTACCACAGAGGTCGCAGAGAATTCTAATCGCGCTGGCTAAAGCCCCGCGGCTACCGGTACAGGTTAACCAATTTAATTCTGCGGGATTCGTTTTGCGTAATAGTCCTTTTCTTCGGCTGATAATCTGTCTAAAGGCAGAAGAGTGTGCTCTTTACGCGTAAGCGCCCTTATTAATTTTGAACCGCAGGAACATTTAGAGTTTGTCACAAGCGATTTTCCGCACTTCATGCATTCATACATAGGATAGCTTATTATTCCGAATCCGATGTCGTTTTCGCGCATAAGAGTAATTATGTTTTCAATTATTTTTGAATTTTTAGGTTTTGATTTTAAGGTTATGTTTATGAAATGCCCGCCCGGGCAGAGCTTATGATATTGCCCTTCTATTTTTATTTTGTCTTTCACGCTTATTTTGCAGTCGACAGGTATGTGGAACGACTGCGTGTACGCTTTATTTTTGTGTATAAGCTCGTTTACGCCGAACATATTCATGTCGGCGCGTCCAAGACGCGATGATGTGTTTTCCGCGGAGGACGCGGACAATACAAATTTAACGGGGGAAGTCTGGTTTAAGTCCTCTACAAGCTGGTTTAATTTAGACACGATTTTTAAACCTGTATCCTGCGACTCTTTACTTTGCCCGTGATGCTTGCCGTTTAAAAGTACAAGCGCTTCGGCAAGTCCGATAAATCCTATAGAGAGCGTGCCGTTTAAAAAAGCCGGCTTTATCTGATCATCCCACTTTAATTTTTCGGAACCTAAGAATAATTTTTCTCCCATAATAAACGGCAGTTCTTTTACCTTAAGGTTGCTTATAAGCTCAAACCTGTGAAGAAGAATAGAAGAGGCAAGCTTTACCGCCTTATTAAGCTGATGATAAATATTTTCAAGAGAGAGTTCTTTTTTGATATGCTTCATCCCAAGTATTATATGCGGCAAATTTATGGTAACATTCGCCAAACTGCCTATGCCGTATGGATTATCTTTGTTATAAGTTATTCTGTCGCCGTTGCTGAAATATACGACATTGTCATAATTTTTGTTAAAGCTTGAGTCCATGAAACTAAACATCGGATTTGCCCTGTGAGACGCGACTTCCAACGCAAGGTTAAACAAGCTGTAATTTTTATCTTTAGCGCCGGAATTTACGCCCTTTTTAATCCTGAAAATCACATGCGGATAAAGCGGGGTTTCTTTATTGCCAAGCCCCTTATCTATTGCCTTAAGCAGCGATGATGTAATAAGTTTTCCGGATTTTGCGGCGTTAAGCCCGAGATTGATGCAGCTTTCCGGCACATGGGAACCCAACCGCGTGTAAAGCGTGTTTAAGTTATAAACAAAGCCCTCCATCGCCTGAAGAAAATCTTTTTCTTTATCCTTATAATTTTTTGCTATAAACGCGAGGTCGTCGTCAAAAAAAGAAAATACCTGAGGGCCGTACGAATCGTTCTGGCTTGCCTGCAATATTATCGCGGTTAAAGCCATGACCGTATTTATTCTTTTAGGCGGACGGTGAAAACCATAGCCGGAGAAAAAACCGTCTTTTAAAAGCTTGTTAAGGCGTAGTTCCATTGACTTAAATGTCTTTGAATAAAAATCCAGGTCGTGTATGTTTAAGAGGCCTTCCCTGTGAGCTTTTGAGTATGACGCGGGAATAAGGCGGCTTAAATAATAGTTTGTGCTCGCGGTTGAGGCGATTTTAAGCATCTTAGCGCTTGGCGAATTATATATGTAAGAATCTTCAGACGAGGTTTGTTTTAAGATATCTTCAACCGCGTCCATTATGATTGATTTGCCTTCTCTTATGTTATTTCTTTTTTCGCGGTAGAGCATATATGATTTTGCCACATTGGCGTAGCCCTCTTTTATAAGCACATCTTCAACCATGTCCTGTATCTCTTCTACCTGCGGGATATGGCCGTGGAGCGTTTTTTCAAGAGAGTCAACCACTTTTTCGGCAAGATCATCCGCTGTTTTATGATCGTGGATATTGCAGGCGTTAAGCGCTTTTAATATGGCGCTGCTTATTTTATCAAGCTCAAAAGGCGTGAGGCGCCCGTCTCTTTTTCTTATTGCCGGAAACATTGCCGCGGTTTTCATGAAACCTCCGTAATTTTGACTTTTGCGTTTTGAGTTTTTAGTTATCTTTGCCCGCCTGCCACAAGGGAGTATACGATAAGCGGTTTTATTTTCCTGCTGGGCTGTATTCAAACACAATAACGATATATTTTCTATTGTCAGGCAGAAGCTTTATAGATAATCCTACACGGTCAAAAGTTTTACTCAAAGCGAGTATTTTGTTTAAATCATAGTTGTAAAAACTTTCTTCATAGTCGTAATAACCCATATTTTCGGGTATTATGTCCGCGTATAGTACATATTTTGAAGTTATATTTCTCTCCGTTTTTTTCAGAGAGAGAATCCTTGCTTTATTATCAAGTTTTCGGTCTCTTGTAAATTTGCCGATAAAATGACAGTCATTTTTTAGAAAGTTATAAAAAGTGTTTTCCCAGTTGGGAAGCACTCCGGAATTTATGAAATCATTTTTGGAAAGAGATCCGTAAGGTATATCCCTGTAGTTTTTATATGAACCTTCAGGAATTATAGCTTCTTTTATTTTGGGTTTGTCTTTGTTTTTATCTTCTAATGTATAAAACGCCTCTTTATAAGATTCAATTTTTGTTACCGGTTTAATTTCTTTTGCATTGTCTCCGGTAGTTTTTTTCGCAGTATAATTATAACCTTTGCCGGTTAAATCGGCTCCAAAAGGCGGAAAAGGATCACTGGGTTTATATATGAAACCAATTTCCGGAATTTTATTTTGTACATACTTGATTCTGTCATCAGTAAGCGGGTGGCTGCCCACAATAGTATTTAAAAAGCCCGGAAGTTCCTCTCCATTTTCTTTCATTTTTTGAAAAGCGCTTACCGCGTAATTTGGGTCATAACCGGCGCCTGCCATATAAGACAAGCTGTCAAGATCCGCCTGTTGCTCGTCTGCCCTTGAATATGAGCTTGTAAGCACGGAGTTCGCGAGCGCTACCGTATTCATTGTGCCGCCCGAAAGAGAACCTTTTGTTAATATAAGGGCTATTGCCAGTATTCCTAAAGTGGCGCCCGTATTTTTTTCGGCTTGTTTAAGCTGATGTGAATGGGCGGCGTGCGCCATTTCATGCCCCATTACAAAAGCCACTTCGCCGTCGTTGCACTTATCCATGAGGGCGCTTGTTACATATATAAAACCGCCAGGCAGGCACATGGCGTTAAAAACTTCCGACTCGATGACCTTAAAAGTATAGGGGAGCTCTTTTTTAGGGCATACAGCATAAAGAAATTTACCTATATAATTTATTCTGCCCTGATATTTATCGTCGGTTAAAACCTTGTATTCTTTTTCCACCTTTAAGGCGGCCTCTTTGCCTATTTTAACTTCGTCATCAACAGTGAACGCCAACGCGGCGCTTATTAAATTGAAAACAAACAATATCGTTAAAAAAACGGCCAGTAATTTTTTCATAATAACTCCATTCTGATTTCATTTTACCAAATTTTTTGAAAAATTGCCACATTAACAATAATTTGGTAAAATAAAACAGGGTAAAACAGGGGGACGGGCTTTACAAGTTTAATGGGGACAGTCCACAGGCTGATCACTGATCGGGACAGTCCCCATATAAATTTGTTATGAACCTGTCCCTTAAGGCGAGCTTTTACCTTGGCCGAAAAATCAGAAAGCTTGCCCAAGGAGAACAAATGAAAAAAACAATCGTATTTAGTTTACTTTTAATTTTGCTGGTATCCGTCTGCCTTGCTCAAGATATAAAAGAAAGCGTCTTAAAAAGTTATTCCAATGATTTATATTCTTTTAAATATGACCCGTCGGTATGGAGTTTTGCCGAAGAAGGTGATGAATCAAGAACGGTGACATTAAAATATAAATTTGTTGAACAAACCATAACTCTTGACGCGGAAACCGGATTTCTTTTTCAGGCAAATATGCCTAAAGACCCTATGAGTATAAATGAAATTAAAAAAAACTTAAATGAAGTATTGGGGGAGATATGGTTCAACGCGGAAATAATATCGGTTAAAGATGTTAAAAATAACGGCGCGGTCGGCATAGAAACCATATTTACAAGCGAATCGAAGAATAAAAAATTTAAAATTGTGCAATATATTTATAGAAAAGATAAAAATATTTATATGTTTACATCAGCCGCGATGCAAAATGAATTTGATAAAGCAAAACCATTTTTGGATGAAGTAATAAAAACTTACATAGTAAAATAAGCGGTAGGGGCGAACGGCGTTCGCCCCAGCGGTAAAAGCGGTAAGCGTTAAGTAAAATCAAAACAAATAAAAATAAAGCCAGGTGCCTGGCTTCGCAAAAATCGTAAAAATTGCGAAGCGATTTCGCGAATTTTGCGGTGCCAGGCACTTAAGCGAGCCCGCAGGGCTCGCCCTCTCAACCAACAATTGGCAGTCAGTGGCGAATAAGAGGATGAATACATGACACATACGCTAAATTATGACAAGCTAAAAAAAATAAGTTCAGACCTGGGATTAAAAGTATTCGGAGTTTGCGATGTAAATGATATTAAAGATTGTGTCGACGAATTTTTAAAGCAATTTATTGACGAATATAAATACGCCGTATGCGCGGGATATAATCTAAGCCCGAATGTTATAAAAACAATTATAGATAAGCCGAATAAAATATATTTTCGCCACTATAAAATGATAAACATGATGATAGATCAAGCGGGCGTAAGGATAGGCAATTTTATAGAAGAAGAAGGTTTTAAGGCGATACCGATTCCGGCGTCTCTTATTCTTGACTGGGAGATGCAGACAGCTCACCTAAATCATAAAGTTGCAGCTTACAAGGCCGGCCTTGGCTGGATAGGCAAAAACAACCTCTTGGTTAATCCAAAATACGGCTCTGCTGTCCGCTATATAACGATTCTTACCGATATGCCGTTAAAGGTTGATAAGCCGATGGAAAACGGATGCGGAAATTGCGCAAAATGCTTATCCGTATGTCCCGTCGGCGCGCTTCAAGGCGGATATAATCTGGAAAAATGCCATGAAAAGTTAAAAGAATTCGCGAAGAAAGAGCATGTTGGCTTGGTCTGCGGCCTCTGCGTCAAAGCATGCTTGGGAGAAATAGGGAAACCAAACAAATAAAAACAAAACGGGGGTCTGGCATTGCAAGTTTAATGGGGACAGTCCACAGGTTGACTAACTGATCGGGACAGTCCCCATATAAACTTGTTATGTGCCTGACCCCATAGGGGCTTTAGTCCGAAGGACGAAAGCCCCCTCAAGTCGTGGAATACAGGCGATGACATGTTTATACAGCACGGAATATGAACTATGGGAAAAATAAAACAAAAAGAAAAAGTTAAATTAATAATCGGCATGTTAAGCGCTGACAAAAAACTTTTTGAAAAAGTTATTAAGCTGTTAATTAAGAAATACGGCGAAATAGATTTTGAAAGCGAGTTTATAGATTTTAGCTTTACTAATTATTATCAGGACGAGATGGGAAAAAATATTTTAAGGAAGTTTATAAGTTTTAAAGATTTAATTAATCCCGAAGGCCTGCCTGATATAAAAATAACCTCAAATAACATAGAAGAAAAATTTTTAAATTCAAATAACGCGCGGCTTATAAACATTGACCCCGGATATATCACGCTTGGCAAGCTTATTCTTGCTACTACAAAAAATCAGCAGCACAGGATTTACCTGCAAAAAGGAATCTTCGCGGAAGTTACATTAAGATACAGAAATAAGACATTCCGCGAATGGGAATGGACATATCCCGACTACAAAACTCCCGCCTATATTAATATATTTAATAAGATAAGGGAAGCGTTTTATGCCCAAATTTCTCAAAACAAATAATTAAAACCAACAATTAAATTCCCCTTGACCTTTTCAAAAATTTAAATTATAATTTTATTTCATTAAATGGTTGCGGGCCTTTAGCTCAGTTGGTTAGAGCGCGCCCCTGATAAGGGCGAGGCGTGTGGTTCGAGTCCACAAAGGCCCACCAATAAAATCAGAAGACAGAAAACAGAAGACAGAATAAATTCGAAGCACGAATATCGAAATTCGAAACAATATCGAAATACAAATGACAGAAATTTGAAACAAAAAATAAAGTTGGTAGCCGCGGGGCTTTAGCCCGCGTTTGGGTTTTAGAATTTTGAATTTGTTTAGGGTTTAGAGTTTAGAATTTAGAGTTTCCCGCTCCGAAGGCGGTATGATTTTACCTTTGTTTAGAGTTTAGGGTTTAGGATTTAGAGTTTCCCGCTCCGAAGGGAGCGGGCGTTGGGGCTGTAGCTCAGCTGGGAGAGCGCCTCCCTTGCACGGAGGAGGTCGTCGGTTCGATCCCGTCCAGCTCCACCATAATCTATCATTCGCGATTTTTTGGATTTTTTTCACTTTTAGCTTTTTTTAACAATAAAGCATAATGTCCCAATGTAATTTCTGCCACAACTTGTGGCAGAAATTACATTGATTTTGCCTTCCGTTTCTTTTTCAAGAGCAAGTATATCTTTGCGAATTTTTTCAATACTTCGGGGTGGCTTACCTTGCACTTTTTCATAATTATAATGTTGTTTGTTATACTAACCAATTTCTCGCACCAATGGTGTGAGTTTTTTAATGAATAATGTCATATTCTTTAGTGTTTTATATTTTTTCATCCCTTTTTATTTTTAAAATCTGAGGTTCTTTTAAATAGTTTTCAGGTGTAGAAACTTTTTTGCCTGTTTCAACTTCAAGCTTTTTTCTGGCATCTCCGGAAATTTTGCCGCCCTTACGAGCCGCGATTTTATTTTCACAAAAACCTCGCGCGTTTTTATTTCTTGCGATTTCAACGGTTGATGCCTCGCCCAGCATTGTAAATATAAGCTCAAGATCATTCATATGATCCCTTAAGTTTTCTCTAACAAGCCCTTTAAAATTTTTATATTCGCCCGGAGTCATGCCAAAGGTTGCTTTAGAAATTTCAGCGGTCAAAATTGAATATTCTATATCTTCTTTTATGCTTCGTTTTTGCCATTCGTCGGTAAGCTCTTCTCTTATCGCGATTCCTCGCATGCGCTTTTCAATCCATGCTTCCGAATAACCCTTAGCTTTATATAAAGTTCTCATCCTTTTTGCGGATAATTCGGGATTTTCTATCTCTTGTATTCTCTCATAGCCCACTTTGGCAAGCCATCTCTTAAACGGCTCGGCTTTAGAAGACGGTATAGACTGAATTATACGGAAAATACCTTCAGTATTGGCACAGTTTGTTTTTCTTATTTTTCCGTCAGGCGCTAATATTTCAAGTGGGGTACAAATTGTACCCCAGTAGGAATTTAATTGCCTATCGCGTTGCCGCATTTTTTTGATATATTGTCTTGAATCTATACTGTCTGTCAGCACTTCCACAACATCGGCTATAGAAAACCACCATTCATTATTGTAAATTATTTTTCTAATTTTCTTTCCTTTAAAAAGAGCTATTTTGGTTTCCATGGTTTATCCTTTCTTCGGCATTCTGTATTTATTGCCAATAAAAGCGAAGTACTGGGCTGCTTAAGTAAATCAGAGTTACAGATTTGAAATCGGTGTAATAACAATGCCTTGAATTTTAAAATCTCTCGTTAAAACTATAGGGTTATGGCTTTTATTTGTAGATCTTGGTTTTAGAATAATTGTATTATCCGATTTGTGAAATTCTTTAATTGTTGCCTCGTTATCAATTAAGGCAACGACTATATCGCCGTTTTGTGCCGTCGCCTGTTGGCGCACTAAAACCAAGTCGCCGTCGTTAATGCCTTTCTCGTTCATTGAATCGCCTTTAACTTTTAATAAAAAATATCTGCCGTCCGGCTTGGCTAATTTTGTGGTTACCGGGATCATCGTTTCAATGTTTTCTTCTGCCAATATCGGAAATCCACAGGCGATTGTGCCCACCAACGGCACATCAATTGTTTGAGCGGAAGATTCAGCATCTTCAATATTTTTAATAATTTGGAAATTACCGTTGGGTTTACGGCATAAAATGCCTTTATTGATTAACTGGTCAATAATAACGGCAGCGGATCGGGGGGAACGATACCCCAAATGAATCATAATTTCGCGGACAGTGGGCGTTTGTCCGCTATGCGCGAGTGAATTCCTTATATAACGAATCGCCTTCGATTCTTTGTCTGTCAATTTCAATTTATCCATACATACATTAGTATACAATTTGTATTCCTTGATGTCAAGGGAACGAATACAAATTGTCAATGCAAGCCGCTTGCGCGTTGCCGAAATATTTAAAATGATTCATCAAGCGCGATATAATGCCATAAAAAATGTTAATACGGAATTGATAAAATTATACTGGAATATCGGCTAATATATTAGCAAAAAACTTGAATCCGCGGAATGGGGCGATGCGGTCGTTGACAATCTCGCCGTTTATATACAGGCAAAACACTCGGAATTTAAGGGTTTTACGCGCCGTGGATTATACAGAATGCGCCAGTTTTATGAAACTTACCGCCAAAAAGAATTTGTGTCAACACTGTTGACACAAATTACATGGTCAAATCATCTGCTGATTCTCAGTAAAACAAAAAGTCAAGAGGAAAGGTCTTTTTATCTACAACTTGCAATAAAAGAAAAGTATTCCTTTAGAGAACTTGAACGCCAGATAGACAGCGGTTATTATGAACGGGCAGTGCTTTCAAAGAAAAAAATTCCGCCGGCGCTGACGCGAATACATCCCGATATAGTCAATGCGTTCAAGGATACCTATGTTTTAGATTTTTTAAACCTTCCCAAAATTTACAGCGAAAAAGATCTTCGGCAAAGCATAGTTTTGAATCTTAAAGATTTTGTTCTTGAATTTGGCAAAGATTTTGCTTTTATCGGTCAGGAATACCGGATTCAGGTAGGCAAAAATGATTATTTCATAGATTTGCTCTTTTTCCACCGCGGATTAAGATGTCTTGTAATGGTAGAGCTAAAAATAAACGATTTTAAGCCCGAATATCTTGGTAAGCTCAATTTCTATCTTGAGGCACTTGACCGCGATATAAAAAAAGCAGATGAAAATCCGAGCGTGGGCATAATTCTGTGCAAATCAGACGCTTCATAGTCATCTTAATCCCTCGATTGTTAATTCCCAGAATTTATTGGCTCCAAAACAAATAATTTTATTTTTAAGAATTTGCTTGCCGACATTTTCATCTTTTTCTTTCAGCATACTTATATACATCTTGGGTTCCGCCGAATGTTTAAATAAAGCAAACTCTACAAAAAGAGGCTGCTCAAATCAAAAGATGGGCAGCCTCTTAATTTTTATGCTTTTATGGATTGAAAATTTGGTGATTTTTGTTAAAACTGTTATAAACTCAACTCGCTGCCATGGTAAGTTTTGAAATAGTGCATGCTGTGCACAACAAACCTCGAAAGTAAAGATTGTAATATTTTTTCGGGGTGGGATAAGCGGCTACGCGTTGTGCCGGCGGATAAATGGCACAAAAGGTCATAAATATAGACAGATTTTAACTTAAATGCTATACTTGTTTTTAGCAGAAAACAAAGCTGGCACAACCAAAACCGCAAAATTTTCATTTAAGAATTGTATTTTTTCGCCCGCCCGCACCCCCGTTTTTACATTAAGGTATAGAAAATTTTCCGGTTTTGCAAAATCAAAAAATCTTATTGTTTATAAAATATCAATCATAAATTGTATCAACCAAATAACCGTTTTTTCCGGAACAATTCCATCCGTTTTTGTCTTTATGCGAATTAAGCTTGGTATCATGCTTTTTTCTTCTGAATTTTTTTCCGCAGTAAGAACATTCAAAAATATATGTAGGGTCAAAGTTGGTTTTATGTTTTTTTGTATTCGTAAAAAAATCTTGATTTTTTACCGGCTTATTGTCGTAAAAATTAAAATTTGTTTTTCTTAAAGAGGGCAGTGCGTTTATTGTTCCTGTGGGTGAAAATTCAATTTGATATTTCGGCTCAAATGATTTTGTTGTTATATCTATCTTCATTATCCGATCAATCCGAAATGTTCTATCCTCTTGAGTATCTATTTTGATTGCGTGAAGAACTAGATTATTGTCCTTTGTTCGTCTCAACGAATATGGTTCTATCAAGTAATGTTTTATATTTTTATCCTCTTTTTTATATACAATCTCAATGCAAAGATGGTTAACCGCGGCAAACCGAACTGACTCTAGCGGAATGCCAATTCCCCAGCTTGATATCGTCGGCGGAGGGGACCAAGTGTTGTCTTCTATTTCTGAAAAGGGAATACTTGCAAGTTTTGCGGGCGCAGATTTTTTTTCTAACCAGTTGAATAAATTTGGCAATTCTTTCAGGTATTGTTCAAACGGAGGCAGTGTCTGAAGTTGATGTCCCAACATATTATCCCATTCACTGCTCAGTTCATCGATATAAGGAGAATTTTCTATAATTGAAAGTGTTATTGGCAAAATATTTTTAGATTTGCATTTTTCTATCAAGACGGATTTTATAAGTTCGGGTTGTGATTGAAGCTCCTTGTGGCGAAAAAGATTAATTATGTCATATAAATCTCTTGGGCGGCTGCGTTCACCCATAGCGCGTATCTTTTCCGCGAATACTTCTTCAAATGAATAACATTTTACTTGCGCGGGTTGCGGCAACTCATCGGGATAAGAGTGCGAAATAACTCGAAGAACGGGCGGGCGAACTATTTTTTCTGACGCGCTGATATCCAATTTAACGCTTGACGGATTCCGTGAATTTCTTGGCCCTCTGTAATAAATGCGCCCTTCTGTATATAAAAATTTTTCATTTTGTTTAAATTTTACGGGCATTACGGAAAAATCAATACCCGCTTCTTCAGATATGCGCCGCAAAACTCTTTCAAAAATGCTCAATAATTCTTTTGGCTTGGTCGGGCCGTTGGGCATCACAGTAAAATCTAAATCTTCAGAAAATCTATATGTTTCAATATAGCATTTCTTTAGGCATGTTCCGCCCTTGAAAATCCATTTATCTTTAAGATCGGGCTCTGAACCTATGCCCCATAGCAGCCACCCGATAACATAATCTTTTTCAATGATATCTTCCCGCAGCCGCCATTCATTGACTAAATTTTTAATATCTTCATGAGTAATCATTTACTTTGTTCCTTTATAGTCGCGTTAACTTTTAAATTCCAACGGCGCAAAATACGCCCTTTGACGGATGATGTAGGGTCTAAATACGAATAACCCTTGCTGATATTTGATAAACAGATATTAATTGCGTTTGGAAATTTTAAATCTAAAACTTCAAGTATATATCCGAGGCGCTTATAGATTGTCTTATTATTAAGCCGTTTTATATAATCAAACAATTTATCTTCATCTTTGTATTCTCCCTCAAAATATTGCTTAACTGTGTCGGCTATATGCCGCAATCCCCCCCCAATAGACGGATCATCTAAGATGTCAGCGATTGTGCGGGAAGGATCGGAAACTTTTACTTTGGTCTGTCCTCTCCAAACTATGTTTGTACCGAAAAGTTTCTCTTCTTTTACGGTTTTGACAATATATAAAGTATCCTGAATATTAATTTTTCTTTCACGCACCATATGAGATGTAAAAACTATAATATCTTTAAAAATTTGTTCAGTTAAACCCCAGTGTTCACAAGCGCTCCAGCCGCCTATGTAGTATGGATTAAAAACCCTTGAAGCGACTATCCATGTATCTTCTTTTCGTTCGGCGGGATTTATCGCGCCGAGGGGAACTGTTATATAAAGCCCGTTGCGAACTCTCGTAAGCCAACCCTTAAATGCCCAATAAGCAAGAAGATGACTTGTTTTTGCGTAAGGCAAGCCAAGCATATCAATCGCTTCAGAGATAGTAAAGGGACCTTTTTGTTTTCTATTTAAAAGATCCAACAAGATTCTGTTGCTTTTTGTAATACCCCCGGCTACCCCGATATTGATATACTCATTATGCATTATTACTCACCCCCATAACTATTTTACACTTTTAATATAACATATTTAGGGTTAAAAATCAATAGGTGAATCGAGGAGCAGGTGAAAAATGCTAACAAGTTGTTGCGGCTTTTGGGGTACAAATTGTACCCCTGTAGGAATTTAATTCCCTATAAGTGGTAGGATGTTGACTTTATAAAAAAACACTCGCAAATACGGGTGTTTTTTTTATTTATGGCAGGGGGTTAAGTTAAAAAGGCAGAATATGATAGGTAGTAAAAAATACGCATAATGGAGGCGAAATTATGTTTAAAAAGATAGCCGTAATAATGCTTGCTGTGTACATAAGCGTTTGTCTGGCGACGGCCTGCGAAGCTAAGGTTATCGGAGTTTCTGAAACCCAAGCTTATAAACAAGCAATTAGCGCGGCGCGTGAAACTATATGGAAAGCCATAACATCTGGACAGGGTAGCGGGGCCTCTGTTGCCATTATGGAGAAGGATAAGATTGTTTATTCGGAAGGCATCGGCGTTAAAAATTGGTCGTTAAATAATCCCATAGACAAGAACACCCGTTTTAATATCGGTTCCACAAGTAAAATGTTTGCCGCGGTCGCGGTACTGCTGCTTGTTGATGAAGGAAAAGTAAAGCTCGATGAAAGCATCACCAAATATATTCCTGATTTTAAAATGAAAGATGAACGATATAAAGACATAACTGTAAGAAT
>Ga0209749_1001995_pt1 | contig 15293 bp, 8 predicted proteins | sample EPASupsiteSAE347_FD_187267 | JGI IMG/M metagenome (GOLD analysis project Ga0209749, IMG submission 187267) | Bioremediated contaminated groundwater from EPA Superfund site, New Mexico - Sample SAE3-47 (SPAdes) (version 2) | ecosystem: Environmental > Aquatic > Deep subsurface > Groundwater >... | reverse complement strand
CCTTTGCCTATGCCCCCATTGTACCCGCGCGTCTTACAAAGGCCGAACGATCCTTTCTCGACGCCGAGATCACCTCACTTCCCTATGAAATCCTTGACAAACCCAGGGTTTTCATCTTCGGGCCCGGCGGGGGAAGGGATGTGGAGGTGGCGCGTCAAAACCGCAGTCCCGCCGTGTCCGGCGCCGATATAAATCCCATCATCGTGAACCAAATCATGGGGGGCGCCTACCGGGACTACTCCGGAAATCTCTACGGCCGTCCCGGAGTGCATATAGCCGCGCAGGAGGCCAGGAGCTTCCTTAGGAGCGATCCCGATACCTACGATCTAATCATGCTCAATTCGGTGGAGACATGGGCGGCGATGGCCTCCGGCGCCCTGGCCCTCACCGAGTGCGGACTTTTTACGATGGAATCATTCAGCGAGTATCTCTCCCACCTGAGACCGGACGGCATTCTCAACATCGCCTTCTGGGACGACAAGAGCCACCCGAGGACACTTAGGCTGACCGCTCTCCTTGGGCGGGTGGCGGAATCCAGGGGCCTGGCCTCCGTAAAGGACCACCTGGCGACCTTCAGTAACGACTCAAATCCCCTGGTCGATTTCATCAACTGCTCTTTTAAAATGTCCCCCCTGACTAAAAAAGAGATAAACGCTCTGGGAGAGCGCGCGGGGAAATATGGTTTCAGCACCCTCTATCTTCCGGGTATTCCCCTGGAAAAGGAAATCGAGCGTCTGGCCTCTTCGGGAGAGCGGGAAGAGGCGCTTTTGGAATCTCCCGACGATATCTCCTGCCCGACGGACGATCGCCCGTTTTTTTTCTTCACGCTCCGTCCCCAGAATATCCTGGATGCCGTAACCACGGCTCACTTCAGCATGACCGAGCTTTCCACGGTCTTTCTAATCTTCTTTCTCCTGGCGGCCGTGACGCTCTCAATCTTTATTCCTCTCAACCACAGCCGGGAAAGGCCCCGGGGGACCTTTTTCGTCCTGGGCTACTTCGGGGCGCTGGGGCTGGCCTATATGCTGGTGGAGATTCTATTTCTTCAACAGCTGTCGCTTTTTCTTTCGCATCCCGTCTATTCCTTTGCCGTCGTCCTGGGCACACTTCTTCTTTCAAGCGGCCTGGGCAGCCTCTTAAGCCGGAAAGTTCCGGAGGGAAGGGAGGCGGGATGGCTGGGTTTGATTCTCTTCATGATCTGCGCGCTGCTCTTTCTTTACAGCCGTTCCCTGGGTTCCTATCTGCATTGTTTTCTCTCAGCCCCCCTCTGGAGCAGATGTTTCATCGCCGCAGTGGTGACGGCGCTCCCCGGCTTTTTCATGGGCTTCCCCTTCCCTCTCGGCGTGGCGCTTCTCTCGGAGAAAAGGGCCGCTCTCATCCCCTGGGCCTGGGGAGTCAACGGGGCCACCTCAATCATCTGCTCGGCTCTGGCCCTGCTCCTCTGCATCTTCCTGGGCTTCGGCAAAGTGTTCTTTCTGGCCTCCTTGCTGTACCTGGCCGCGCTGGCCTTCATGGCAGGAGAACGGGTCCGGCAGGGGAAATAAGGGGAAGAGGATTGATTTTATTATCCTGAGGCTTAATAAATCATTGCGAGAGATCGTCAAAGAATTCTTAAAGTCAAGGGCAATAAATAGAAGCGTCCCCTTTTCGCCCTTTTCGCTCTTTTCGCTGTTGTTGCCTGCCCTGTTGATTTTGGCTGTTTGCCCGAAAATCAATAATATTTACGAATCCCCGAAATTTACCGTGACCGCGAACAGCGTCACGCAGGGCGCGTTCAAAGCCGTTGCCGCTTCCGCTACGGAAATGCACTCCAATTATATCAGCTTATACAAACGCCCGCTTGACTTTAAATGCCGGCAGGCGGAGGAAAACGGGACACGGCAAACCTGGACTTTGAAGGAGGATATTTCAGGTTATCCGCGCTACGAATCCGATCAGGTGCTGTGCGATGCGCTCTACAATTTATCGATTGAGGAATTATTGCAGGATGTGCGCAGTGACGGCGCGTTTATGGCCGGCGCCAAATGGCCGGGCGTCTGGACGCGTGACATCGGCTACAGCATCTTGCTTTCTCTGGCGATTATTGAACCGGACGCCGCCCGTAAAAGCCTTCTGCAGAAGGTAAAAAACGATCGTATCGTTCAGGATACGGGAACCGGCGGTTCCTGGCCGGTTTCTACCGATCGGATGGTCTGGGCGCTGGCCGCCTATGAAATTTACGCCGTGTCCGGCGATGCCGACTGGCTGAAAACCGCGTTCGAGATTATCCGCAATTCGGCGGAAGACGATCTCGTGACGGCTTTCAACCCGGAGACGGGCTTGATGTACGGCGAATCGTCATTTTTGGATTGGCGCGAACAAACCTATCCACGCTGGATGGAGCCGGGAGATATTTTCCGGTCACAGAATTTCGCCACGAATGCCGTCCATTTTCAAACCTATGCGATATTGGCAAAAATGGCGGAAGAATTGAAGCGGCCGGAGCCGGCAAAGAAATATAAAGCCGCAGCCGCCGATCTTAAAAAGGCGATCAATGATAATTTCTGGATCGAAAAGGGCGGGACTTACGGACAGTACCTTTACGGAAGGACTTTTCAGGTGTTGTCTCCGCGATCCGAGACTCTCGGTGCGGCTTTAATGGTGCTTTTCGATATTGCCGCCGATTCCCGGCAAGCCAAAATAGTCGCCAATCTGCCGACGACAAAGTTCGGTACGACCTGTATCTTTCCCCAGAGTCCCAATCTTCCGCCGTATCATAATAACGGAATCTGGCCCTTCGTAGAGGCTTTCTGGGCCTGGGCCGGTGCCAAGACCGGAAATTCCGCCAGTGTCGAACATAGTCTCGCAGCGATCTATCGCCCGGCGGCGCTTTTCCTGACCAATAAGGAAAATATGGTGGCCGAATCCGGCGATTACATGGGAACAGAAATCAATTCCGACCGGCAATTGTGGAGTGTCGCCGGCAATTTAGCCATAGTCTACCGGATTTTCTTCGGGATGCAATTCAAACCTGACGAACTCGTCATGAAACCGTTCATTCCGCAGTCATACGGCGGCAAACGTTCTTTGAAAAATTTTCGATATCGGCAGAGCATTCTGGATATTACGATCGAGGGATTCGGCGATAAAATAGAATCGGCAACAGTGGATGGCAAGGCTCTCCAAACGGCTTCCGTAAAGAGCGATCTTTCAGGCCGCCATCAGATATTTATACGGATGAACAACCGGATTTCCCGACCCGGACGCATCAATTTAGCTGAAGTGAAAACGGCGCCGGATACACCGGTTTTGAATTTAATCGATTCGCTGATGATATGGAATTCCGTCCCGGACGCATATCGGTATATTGTATACAAAAACGGGAAAGAGTTGCTTAAAACCATCGGAACCGTGTACGAAATACCTCCCACTTATCGATACGCCGAATATCAGGTAACGGCTGTCGCCAAAGACGGCACGGCTTCATTCCTCAGTCAACCGCTTTGTTTTGTTGATGAACGGGACTCGAAAATTATAGAAGCCAGCGTCTCTGACATTCTCAGTAAAATTCCCGGCTTTGACAGGTCCGGTTATATTCAGCTGACCAAACAGGTAAACACGACCGTACCTTTCCGGGTATGTCTACCGAAGGGCGGACGGTTCGCGGTCGATTTCCGCTATAGCAACGGCAACGGGCCGATCGGCACCGATAATAAATGCGCAGTCCGTTCGCTTTTTCTGGACGATAAAAAGATCGGAGCGGTGGTCCTGCCCCAGCGGGGCGAACAGAACTGGTCGGATTGGGGCTATTCCAACGCCATTCTGGTGGACGTTCCGGCCGGCGATCATACTTTCACTTTGAAATTCACACCGTCCGATGAAAATATGAACGGCGAGATCAATGCCGCCTTGCTGGACCGGATGCGGATAATCAGGGTCAATCCCTGATCTCATTCCGGCCGCCCTGGCGTCATGGCAGGAGAACGGGTCTATCCGCGGAAATAAGCGGCGGGAAGGTATTTTTATGCTTAAAGGTGCGCGCGCGTTTGAGGTTTTAAGGAAACATTGGGGGTATGAGGCATTTTTGCCTTTGCAGGCAGAGACCGTAGATTCTATTCTCAGCGGTAGAGATTCGTTAACGGTTCTTCCCACCGGCGGAGGAAAGTCTCTTTGTTTTCAGCTTCCCGCCGTTCTGAAAGACGGGCTCGCCATCGTTGTTTCTCCGCTTATTTCTCTCATGAAGGACCAGGTTGACGGGCTTAAGGACATGGGCATCGAGGCGGAACAGCTTAATTCCGCGCTGACGCCCGCCGGGCAGAGACAGGTCATAGGACGTATAAAATCGGGAAAGCTGAAACTGCTTTACGTTTCGCCGGAACGGCTTTGTATGGGCTCTGCCATCGATCTGCTCCTCGCGGTGCCTGTTTCTTTTTTTGTGATAGACGAGGCTCACTGCATCAGCCATTGGGGCCATGATTTCAGGGAGGAATACAGGAAGCTCGGTATTATAAAAAAAAGGTTCCCGGGCGTAAGCGTGCACGCCTTCACGGCCACGGCGACAAAAGAAGTACAGAACGATATTTCCGTACAGCTTGACCTGAAAGGCCCCGATACCCATATAGGATGTATAGACAGGCCGAATCTTGTCTATCGCGCCGCACCGCGGGGCCAGATCATAAAACAGATAACTGAAATTATTAAAAGGCATCAGGAGGAAGGAACCATAATTTACTGCCTGAGAAGGGCCGACGTGGATGATATCTCGGCGAAGCTTAACGCGCTGGGCGTTAAGAATGTGCCGTATCACGCGGGTTTGTCGGAGGGGGAGCGGAACCGTAATCAGGAGCTTTTCATGAACGAAGAGGTTGATATCGTCGTGGCGACCATAGCGTTCGGCATGGGGATAGACCGTTCTAACATAAGGTGCGTCATTCACGCGGCCATGCCGAAAAGCATCGAGCATTATCAGCAGGAAACCGGCCGCGCCGGCCGCGACGGGCTTCCTGCGTTTTGTTATCTTTTTTACGGAGGGAGCGAGTACAGAATTTGGAGTAATTTCGCCAGGGAAACAAGCGAGGGAGAAGTCCTTCTGAAAAAGCTCGGAGAAATGTACGGTTTTTGTTCCCGCCCGCAGTGCCGGCACATGATGCTAGCGGGATATTTCGGCGATAAATATGAAAAGGCGTCGTGTGAGGCATGCGATTATTGCCTCAAAGAATTGGAGATGGTCGAAGACCCGCTCATCGTATCGCAGAAGGCGCTTTCATGCGTGGCGCGTCTCTCGCAGAATCAACGTTTCGGGTTCGGGGCTGCGCATGTCGCGGCGATTCTCGCCGGGGAGCCTACGGAAAAAATTACGGGCATGAAACATGACGAGTTGTCTACTTTCGGGATAATGAAGGGAACCTCTCAGGCGTTCATACGGTACATGATAGAGCAGCTGGTGGGACAGTGTTTTATTGAGAGAGACGGGGAGTATCAGACTCTTTCCGTGACAGAGAGCGGGGTGCGGGTTTTGCGGGGGGAAATAACGCCGCGCCTCGCGAAACCGCTGGTCACGGAAAAGAAAAAAGCAATAAAGATCAAGGCCGAAAAACGCCGGGCGGAAGAATGGGTCGGTGTAGACGAAGTGCTATTCAAGCTGTTGCGGGAGAAAAGGTCGGAGCTTGCCCACGCGAAAGGCGTCCCGGCGTACGTAATATTTCACGATAATACCATAAGAGAACTTGCCGCGAAAAAACCGCGGACGAAAGCTGATTTTTCCGGTGTTTATGGAGTCGGCGAAAGCAAGCTTGAGCATTACGCCGATATTTTCATCAAAGTTATCGAGGATTATTTGGGGGGACAGACGGCGGAAACACTTTTTGAATGTGTGTGAAAATCTGCTGAAAGAAGGTGCTCAAATGGTTGATAAAATCACAGTTGATTGGGAGCGGGCCCGCGAGTTCGTCACAGGAGACGACCTGGAAGCCTTGAGGAGTCGCCTCGAAGAGGCCGGGAAAAAGCTGGTTGAAAAAACGGGTCCCGGCAAGGAGTTCCTCGGGTGGCTGGATCTGCCGGTGAAAGGAATCGGCGCTCTCGGGGCCATTGAGGAGGAGGCCGCCAGGATAAGAGCCGAAGCGGAGGCCCTCGTGGTCATCGGCATCGGCGGCTCCTACCTGGGGGCGCGGGCGGTAATTGAGGCCCTTTCGGATCCGGGGCGTCCTCCGATCATCTATTATGCGGGTCACAACCTGAGCGCCGAGCACCTGGGCAAAGTCCGGGAGCAGATTAAGAGTAAACGGGTTTTTCTCAATGTCATTTCCAAGTCCGGGACGACCACCGAGCCGGGCATCGCCTTTCGCATCCTCCGGGAGGAGATGGAAAAGACGTATGGGAAAGATCTGGCCTCCCGCCGGATCATCGCCACCACCGATGCCTCAAAGGGGGCGTTGAGGAGCCTTGCGGAAAAAGAGGGATACCGGACCTTCGTCATTCCCGACGACGTCGGGGGGAGGTTTTCCGTCCTTACGCCGGTGGGACTCCTGCCGATAGCGGCGGCGGGAATTGACATCCGGAAGCTTCTTGAGGGCGCGGCCGCCCTGACGCCGTTGTCGGATGTTTCCAATCTCATAGATGAACCGTCGGGTCTCTACGCCGCCTTGCGCTACGTTCTGTATCTGAAGGGGAAAGGCATGGAAATTATGGCCGTCTGGAACGACCGCCTCAAGTACGTGGCCGAATGGTGGAAGCAGTTATTCGGCGAGAGCGAGGGAAAGGAGGGCCGGGGTATTTTTCCCGCCTCCGTCACCTTCCCCACCGACCTTCATTCGCTGGGACAATGGATTCAGGAGGGGCCGAGAGATTTCTTTGAGACTTTCCTTTTGATCCGGGAAAACGCCTTCAGGATGGAAATTCCGCGGGCCGATGACGATCTGGACGGGCTTTCCTATCTGGCGGGAAAGGATATAGGGGAAGTCTGCATGAAAGCCTGCGAGGGAACCGCCATGGCTCACCAGAGCGGGCACGTTCCCTGTCTTTCGATAAATATGCCGGAACTTTCCGCCTTCTACCTCGGCCAGCTTCTCTATCTGTTTGAGAGAGCCGTGGCTCTGGGAGGTTATCTGCTCGGGATCAATCCTTTCGATCAGCCGGGAGTCGAGGCCTATAAAAAGAACATGTTCCGGCTTCTGGGAAAGCCGGGAAGCTGAGGGATTTCAGAGGCCGGCCCGTTCGAAGGCCGAAAGATCGTGGGCGTAATCCTCATCAGGTATTTTGAATACAATAGTAGCCTCGCCCAGCGAGTCTTCGAGGTTGAGCATTAATCCGCTGGTACGGCAAAACCATATCATTTCTAAATTACTATTTGGGGCAAGGTCTTTTAAGGTTGTCTGCCGGTATGCTTGAGATTTTGATGAAACATCGGCCAAGGGGCATTAGCTAAGCTGCAGGAGCCATTTATAGCATAGAGCTTGTGGTCATATGAGCCGACATAAACAGTTTTGTTTGAGCCAACGGCTGGAGATGAGAATATATAATTCCCCGTAGTATAACTCCATTTTAAAGTTCCGTTGGGATTAAGGGCATAGAGCTTGTAGTCTCGTGAGCCGAAATAAATAGTTCCGTCTGAGCCCAAGGCTGGGGAGGACCATATTTGACCTCCTGTTGGATACCACCATTTAAAAGTTCCGTTGTGATTGATGGCATAGAGTTTGCCGTCATATGATCCGACATAAATGGTTCCGTCTGTGCCCAGGGCGGGGGAGGAACGTACTTCACCCCCCGTAGTAAAAGTCCATTTTAAAGTTCCGTTGTGATTGATGGCATAGAGTTTGTGGTCGGATGAACCGATATAAATTGTTCCATCTGAACCCAGGGCGGGGGAGGACCATATCTTGTCTCCGGTAGTAAACTTCCATCTTAAAGTTTCCTTGAAGGAGGCAAGGAGGTTATGATCCAGGGCATATAGTTTGCCGTCTAGTGAACCGACATAAATAGTTCCATCCTTGCCCAGGGCGGGTGAGGAAAGTATCTCACCCCCTGTTGTATAGCTCCCTTTTAAAGTTCCGTTGGGCTTTATGGCATAGAGTTTATGGTTTAATGCTCCAACATAAATAGTTCCGTCTGAGCCCAGGGCGGGGGAGGAGCGGATTTCCCCCCCCGTAGGATACTTCCATTTTAAAGTTCCGTTGTAATTGATGGCATAGAGTTTGCCGTCATAGGAGCCGAAATAAATAGTGTTGTTTGAGGAAACGGCTGGGGAGGAATCAATCGGGCCTCCGGTAGTAAACTTCCATAGTAAGTTTCCATGACAATTTATAGCATAGAGTTTTTTATCCCGGGATCCGAAACAAATAATGTTGTTTGAGAAAACGGCGGGTGAGGAAAAAATACAATTTCCCGTATTATAAATCCATACTAAAGTAGTAAAAATCACATTATTATTGCTTGCCAGTCCGTTGACGGTCACTACTACCGGACCGGTTGTGGTTCCAGCCGGGACATAGCAGATTATCTTAGTATCGCTCCAGGAGGAAAAGGTAGCCACCGGGGTTCCATTAAAAGTTACCTTGCTGTTCCCCCGAGTATTTCCAAAGTAAGACCCGACAATGGTTACCTTAATACCTGGCAAGCCCTGGTTGGGAGAAATGCTGGTGATTTTAGGTCTCACCAGATTTGAGACGTTAATCAGTCCGTAGCCTTGTTGGTTGGAACTAAGTCCCGGCAATGAGTCGGCAATTGATTTAAGCTCTGACGTCACCCCATCCGGACTAAGTGTGCTGTTAAGGTAAAGTACCAGGGCGGCCGCTCCAGCCACATGGGGAGACGCCATGGAAGTACCGCTCAGGCTGGCGTATCCTCCGCCTGTGAAAGTGGAGTAGATATCCACTCCGGGAGCGGTAAGGTCAACTTCGGGCCCCTGATTACTGAAGTCGGCGAAGTGGTTATTGATATCTATCGCAGTAACCGCCAGCACCTGAGGATAAGCGGCTGGATAGCCCACCGGCGCGCTGTAGTCGTTTCCCACCGCAGCCACCATGGTAATTCCCGCCTGATGGGTCGCCAGGATTGCGTCAGCATAGGATTGATTGCCGACACCGATGCTAAAACTCATATTAATTACTTTAACATTGTTCGTGATGCACCATTGCAAGCCGCTAATTATATTGGAGAGGCTGGCACTGCCGTCTGCGTCAAAGGCTTTTACTCCATAAAGATAGGCACAGGGGGCTACCCCAACTACTCCAATGCCGTTATTTATTGCCGCCACGATCCCGGCTACATGGGTGCCATGGCCATGATCATCATCATAGCTTTTTGTGCTGTCAATTATATTTATCCCGCCCTTGAGATTGTCGATCAAGTCCGGGTGAGTGAGATCGATTCCCGTGTCCATGATAGCGACCTTGACAGTCTGTCCCTGGGTATAATTCCAGACTTGATCGGCTTTGATTTTAGAAATACCCCAGGGGATGGTCTGGCTGTCCACTTTAATTACTAAATCTTCGTCAACCCGGAGAACCGAGGGATCAGTCAGCAGGCGGGTTAGAACTTCCCGGGTGGATTTCTCGGGGAGAATAACCGCTGCCCCGTTAATCAGGGGAAGTTCCTTGATTAATCGAAGATTATACTTGGTCAGCACAGAGTCTTTTTCCCTCTGGGAAGCTGTCTTCCGGAAAACTATGATCTTTCGCGAGGAGGCTTGCGAGTCTGACCTTTCTGATAGATTTGCATTAGTCGGATTTGATGCTTCCTCCCCTCCAACATTCGCCCCGTAACCGGGAAGAATGATTGAAAAAAGAAAGATCGCCAATAACAGATTCAGAGTCCGGGTTTTGCAGTTTTTCATTTTAACGCCCTTTCTTAAAAGAATCCAGTTTCATAAGATATTTAATTTTACAAAATAATTTCCTGCAGATTTTAAAAGGGTATCTGCTCGATCATCCGGGAGTCGAGGCCTGTAAAAAGAACATGTTCCGGCTTCTGGGAAAGCCGGGAAACTGAGGGGTTTCAGAGGCCGGCCCGTTCGAAGGCCGAAAGATCCTGCGCATATTCCCTGGCCGAAGCCGCCGTGATCTTGCCCTGCCTGACGAAACTGATGAGGGAGGTATCCATAGTCTGCATCTTGTCGGACTTGCCGGTCTCGATGAAGAGCGGAATGTGGCCGGTCTTTCCCTCCCGGATAATGTTCGGCAGGCCGGATGTGGCGATGAGGATTTCCACGGCGGCGACCCGTCCTTTCCCTTCCCGGGTCTTGATCAATTGCTGGGCGATGACCGCTTTAAGGGAGTCGGCAAGCATCGAGCGGATCTGTTCCTGTTCCTTGGCAGGAAAGGAGTCTACGATGCGATCCACGGTTTTGGCGGCGCTGTTGGTGTGGAGGGTCGTCAGGACTAGTACCCCGGTTTCCGCCGCCTTTAATGCCAGGGACATCGTCTCCAGATCACGCATCTCGCCGACCAGGATGACATCCGGATCCTCGCGCAGAGCCGCGCGGAGGGAGCCGCTGAAGGTGAGGGTGTGGGTGCCCACCTCGCGGTGGTCAATCAGTGAGCGTTTCTGGGTGTGGGAAAACTCAATCGGGTCCTCGATCGTGATGATGTGGTAAGGGCGGTTCTCGTTGATGTGGTTGAGCATGGCCGCCAGGGTCGTTGATTTTCCGGAGCCGGTCGGGCCGGTCACAATTACCAGGCCCCGGCGATAGAGGGCGATCTCCTTGACAACCTGCGGCAGATTGAGTTCTTCGACCGTGGGAATCTTGTCGGGAATCAGCCTGAAAACGGCGCTCATGCCGTAATATTGCTTCATGAAATTGACCCTGAGCCGGGCTCCGTCCATGATTTCATGGGAAAAATCCAGATTCCCCGTCATCTCGAAGAGGGATCGCTGCTCGGGAGTGATCAGGGAATAGAAAATCTGGACTGCGGTCTCCGGTGAAAGCGGCGGGAAATCCACCGGCAACAGATCTCCGAGTATTCTCAACATCGGCTTGTATCCGGAGGTAAGGTGCAGGTCGGAGGCGCCGTTGTCGAGCATTGTGCGGAAGAGCATCTGGAGGGAATTATGGAGACTTTTGGCCTTTCTCCTCCGGCGGATTTCATCGAGGCGCTTCATATCAATGGGCATGGGGCGGCGTCTCTTCCTTTCTCAATTGCTCCGGAACTGCTCCGTGAGGGTCTTTTTATCCTGGCAGAAATCCAGCGCGTCCTGATAAGTTATTATGTTTTTTCTGACCATCTCCATGAGGCACGTGTCCATCATCTGCATTCCGACATTTCTTCCGGTCTGCATGACCGAGGAGAGCTGGTAGGTCCGTCCCTCGCGAATCATTGTTGAGACGGCCGGGTTGGCATAGAGAACCTCGTAGGCGACCGCTCTTCCCTTCTTGTCGGCACGGGGCACGAGCTGCTGGGAAATGATTCCCCGCAGCGAGTCGGCGAGCATGACCCGGATCTGGGGCTGCTGTTCCGCCGGGAAAATATTGATAAGGCGCTCGACCGTCTTGGCGGCGCTGTTGGTGTGGAGTGTTCCCAGGACCAGGTGCCCGGTCTCGGCGGCGGTAATGGCCATCTGTATGGTCTCGAAGTCGCGCAGCTCCCCCACCATGATGATGTCCGGATCCTCCCGGAGAACCGCCCGGAGAGCCATCTGAAAGGAGTCAACATGAAGGCCGACCTGGCGCTGGTTGATAAGGGCTCTCTTTTTCGGATGCAGATACTCGATGGGGTCCTCGATTGTGACTATGTGGAGAGGTTTTTTCTCGTTTATGTTATTTATAAGGGCCGCCAGAGTGGTGGTCTTGCCGCAACTGGATGGACCGGTCACCAGCACCATGCCCTGCCTGAACTCGGTGAGACGGGCGAGGGAAGAGGGGAAACCCAGCTCTGTCAGAAGCGGCGGATTTTTAGGAATAACCCGAAGTACGATGTTTAAACCGCCCTTCTGGAAGTAGGCGTTGGCCCTGAAGCGTTGAATCGACTCGCTGTCGTGCCTGATCTCGTAAGCGAAGTCGAGATCGAGGTTCGTGCTCATTTCATTTTTCTGGTCCTCGGACAACATCTCCCAGAGCAGCTCTTCCACCGCCTCGGTGGCGAAAGGTTCCATGTTGATTGGAGTCAATTCGCCCTGGAGGCGGATGATGGGTGGCGAGCTGGAAGCGATGATGAGATCGGAGCCCCCCATCTGGATCAGCCGGATCAGAAATGCATCTATCTTGGCCATAACAGATAATTTCTACACTTTAAAAACGAATCCTTCATCTAACATTGAAGGGGGAAAAAGAGTCCGGGCATTGAATAAGGCGTCATGCGAAAAGTGAAAGCATGTGTGATTCGATAAACATCTTTGGATGATAACAATTCAGGCCGAAGGAATTTGTGTTTACAGCGTCTTTATGCTACAATGATTGTTGATTTTTAATTAGAGGGGTTGTTGTTCTTGTCCAAGGGTATGAAATTTATTCTATGGTGCGCCATCTTCGTCGTCTTTTTTTACGGTGTCTGGAACCTGTTTAACGAGCAGAAAGAAGTTCCCAAGGTCATCGGCTTCACCAAGTTCAAGCAGGAAGTGGTCTCGGGGCACGTCAAGGACGTCAATATCAACGACGAAAAACAGGAGATAATCGGCTCCTATATTGACACCATCGGCGGCCGCTTCAAGGTCAACTTCACCCGCGACGCCGAAGTCTCAAAACTTCTCGAAAAGCACAGCGTCACCTACAAGGCCGAGCCGCCTGCGGAGAGCCCCTGGTGGACTACTCTCATCTGGATTGCCCCTTATGCCATCCTTTTTCTTTTCATGTTTTTCCTCTTTCGCCAGGCCGGGAGTGGCGGCCAGCAGGCTTTCAGCTTCGGGCGAAGCCGGGCCAAACTCTTTAACGAGCAAATGAAGAAGGTGACTTTCCAGGACGTCGCCGGGGTGGACGAGGCCAAGGAGGAACTCGGGGAAGTCGTGGATTTTCTCAAGAACAGCGATAAATACAAGGCCCTTGGAGCCAGGATCCCGAAGGGAATCCTGCTTCTCGGGGCGCCCGGAACCGGTAAAACCCTGATGGGACGGGCTATTGCGGGAGAAGCGGGAGTTCAGTTCTTCTACATAAGCGGCTCCGATTTTGTGGAGATGTTTGTCGGGGTGGGGGCCTCCAGGGTGCGGGATCTCTTCATGCAGGCCAAAAAAGCGAGTCCCTCCATCATTTTCGTCGATGAAATAGACGCCGTGGGGCGTCAGAGAGGGGCCGGTCTCGGCGGAGGGCACGACGAGCGGGAACAGACCTTGAATCAGCTTCTGGTCGAGATGGACGGCTTTGAGCCCAACAGCGGCGTGATCATGATGGCGGCAACCAACCGCCCCGACGTTCTGGACCCGGCACTTCTCAGGCCCGGGCGTTTTGATCGCATGGTCGTGGTCGACAAACCCGACATTCGCGGAAGAAAGGCCATTCTGGAAGTCCACATCAGAGGTAAGAAACTCGCCGGAGACGTTGATCTTGATGTCCTCTCCCGGAGGACTCCGGGTTTCACCGGGGCCGATCTCGAAAACCTGCTCAATGAGGCGGCTCTTCTGGCGGCGCGGAACAACAAGGAGCTCATCGAAATGAAAGATTGCGAGGAGGCCATCGACCGGGTCATCGTGGGCCCCGAGAGGAAGAGTCGTCTCATCAGTGAAAAAGAAAAGCTTATTGTGGCCTACCACGAAGGCGGGCACGCTCTTGCGGCCAAGCTCATTCCCGAGGCGGATCCTATCCGCAAGGTGACCGTCCTGCCGAGGGGAATGGCCCTGGGGGTCACCTGGCACATGCCCTCCGAGGACAAGTACCTGAGAAGCAGGAAGGAACTTCTGGCTCAAATTACCACTTCGCTGGCCGGGCGGGTGGCGGAAGAGATTGTCTTTGAGGAAGTCTCCACCGGCGCCGCCAATGATCTCAAGGTATCCACGGAAGTAGCCCACGACATGGTCTGCCGCTTCGGAATGAGCGAGAAACTCGGCCCGCTGACCTTCGGGAAAAAGCACGAGCAGGTTTTTCTGGGTAGGGACATCATGGAGGCCCGGGATTTCAGCGAAGAAGTCGCCAGGCAGATCGACGAGGAAGTCCGAATTATCGTGCACCAGTGCTACGAGAAGGCGCGCAATCTCCTGGTGGAGAACCGGGACAAGCTTGAAAAGCTGGTCGATGCCCTTAAGGAGAGAGAAGTGCTGGAGGGCGAGGAACTGGACGCCCTCTTGCAGATAAACGGCTGCGCGCCGTCCACCGATTCTCAAGAGGCGGCTCCGGAGCTCTTTGCAGGCGGTTCTTCCGCCTCTGATCCGCCGGAGGACGAGTCGTGAAGAAGAGAACGGTCTTATTGGTTTTAGCCAAGATCTTTATTTTTCTGGCCCTTCTGGGCCTCTTTCTTCTGGGTTACCTCTGGCCGGAATACCAGTCCCGATTTTCCCTTGACGGAAGCCAGATTCAGCTGCTCATCATGATTCTGATCGGGTTCTTCCTTTTTGTTCAGTCCATGGACAGCCGCTTAAGCAGGGGCTGGACAATTTTTCTGAAGTTCTGCTGCGCCGTCATCTGGCTGGAGACGGTATTCATGAGCGAGCTTTTTCAGTCGCTTATGAAAAGTATCTGGAGGTAATCTTTGACCGACATTCTGGAAATTTATAAAGCACTCGAAGAGCTGGCCCCTCCGGAACTGGCGGAGCGGTGGGATAATTGCGGCCTCCAGGTGGGCCCGGCGGGCGGGGAGGTCAGGAGGATTCTTCTCTCGCTCGATGTCACCCTTCCCGTCGCGGAAGAGGCCGCGGAAACAGGGGCGGAGCTCATAGTCTCGCACCACCCGCTCATCTTTACCCCCCTTCAGCGCATCGACGGGGCGACCGCTCAGGGAAAGCTCATACATTATCTGGTGGCGAACAAGATCGCCGTATTTTCCATTCACACCAGTCTCGATTCGGCCAGGGGCGGCGTCAATGACGCTCTGGCCGATTTCATAGGCATCCGCAATGCGATCCCTCTGAAAATTATTGCGGAGGGGGCCGGCCTGGGAAGGATCGGAGAGCTGCCTGAAACCGAGAGCGGCACAACCCTGGCCGCACGATTGAAGTCCGCTCTGGGACTCGGGGAAATCAGGGTTTCCGGGGACATCAGCGGCGGCGTCCGCAGGGTGGCCCTCTGTTCCGGTTCCGGAGGCGATCTCCTGGGGGCGGCGCTGGAGCAGAAAGCGGATATTTTCGTGACGGGCGAGATCCACCACCATACCGCCCTTTCCGCCCTCGGTGGGGGGCTGCCGGTCCTTGAACTAGGCCACTGGAAAAGTGAGAGGATTGTCCTTCCATCTCTTCAGAAAATT
>Ga0209749_1001992_pt1 | contig 15311 bp, 18 predicted proteins | sample EPASupsiteSAE347_FD_187267 | JGI IMG/M metagenome (GOLD analysis project Ga0209749, IMG submission 187267) | Bioremediated contaminated groundwater from EPA Superfund site, New Mexico - Sample SAE3-47 (SPAdes) (version 2) | ecosystem: Environmental > Aquatic > Deep subsurface > Groundwater >... | reverse complement strand
AGGAGAGCCCTAAGAAGCTCCCCGCAGTGGCTTGTTAATAACTCCGCTGGAATAGATTTCTTTCTTGAATTTCAACCTTTAGCTGTTAACGTTCGTTGTATTAACCCATAAATTGTGCTATAGAGCCATAATTTTATAACAACATTACTCAATTTAACCGATCAATTGTTCAATATCACGCTATCAGGTCAAAAGATTCTGTTAATCAATGGTTCGCATGAGATATGAAAGAAACTACACCAGAGAATCGACGTGAGTTCTGGAAGTTCCAGTCGGCAGTGCTCGCATTTCGACAAGCTGGCAATCTCGCCGTCCGATTAAAATCCATGACTGACACAGATGAATTATTCTACCCGCTCATGATCGCATTGCACGTGCTGTACTCTCGATCCTTTAAACATGAACAGAGGAACCTCCGCGTACCAGTCGAGATAGTGCCTAATGACTGCCGCCAGATTCATGACATCTTGATCCATTTCCGTGACAAAATATTCGCCCATCAAGACACGCACAGTAAAATCGTAGACAAGAATAAAAAAGACCTTTGTCAACTGATCGTCACTGTCGAAAAGGGAAGTGTGTCGTGCGGAATGCAGTACATCTTTCCCACAGTATTCCAACTTAACAAAGTGGCCGAATTGTGTTTCGCCCTAGAGAAAAAATGCGTGTATCACCTGCAGAAAGTGTCTAACGTATGTTTCGATAAAACCGGAATGCCCGATGGAATGTACAAGGTATCTACCACATTCGAAGGTAATGCTCCCCTTTTAGATGAACACCAGATATAATGCGAACAACCGCTTCCAGCCTATCGGCGGCCTGCGGCCGCCTCAGGCTGAAGCGTAACGTTAGGGAGAACGGCGCAAGTCGGAAGTGCAGAGCGTTCCTTTGGTAGGGCATACCGTGAATATACGCTGCCAACCGAGGGGGTGGAACTATTTTAGGACCGAAGAAAAGGGGTGAATCCTATGGAACCCGTATACCTAGACCTTCATATCCATACGTCTAAGGACCCCGACCAACTTGATGCTGCGTACGACGTTGCCGTCCTACACGAGAAGATCCGAGCATACGCGAAGGGATCACCGTATCTCATCTCGCTGACTGATCACAATGCCATAAACAAGGCGGCCTATCTCAATGCCATGTCTTTGTTTCCCCACCTGCTGATGGGGGCCGAGTTACACGTCCGAAACTACCGCAATGAACAGCCCTACCATTGCCACATCTTCTTTCGCTCTCCGGTCTCCCCAGTCACCATCGACGCATTGAATGTGGTTCTTGACACGCTTTATCCCAGAAAGAGCGTGTGCGCCTCCGACCAGATTCCGGCCATCGAGGAGATCGCCAAGCACTTTGATGCATACGAATTCGTTCTCCTGCCTCATGGCGGTCAGTCGCATTCCACATTCGACAAGTCGATTCCAAGTGGCGTCCAGTTCGACACTACTATCGAGCGTAGCATCTACTACAACCATTTCGACGGGTTCACTGCACGCAGCAACTCGGGTTTGGAAAGTACGCAAGACTACTTTCGGCGCCTTGGGATCGCGGACTTCGTCAACCTGATCACCTCTACCGATAACTACAATCCGGACAAGTATCCCGAATCGAAGAATTCGCAGGCCGAGCCTTTTGTACCCACTTGGATGCTCGCGAGTCCGACTTTCAATGGCCTGCGCTTGTCGCTGTCGGAGTCGGCACGACTTGTGTACGGAACCCGACCAGATACTTGGGCCGAGTTCATACGATACGTATCGCTAACCAATGAGTATCTGCATATCGACGCAGCTCTTACGCCGGGGCTCAATGTCGTCATTGGTGGGTCGTCAAGTGGCAAGACGCTATTCGTGGACTCGGTGTATCGGAAGCTCCTAGGCAATTTCGAAGACAGCAATTACTTCGCATATGGCGTCGACCAGATATCAGTTGACTGTCCCACAGGTCAGGTACCACACTACTTGGAACAGAATTACATCGTCAAGGTCTGCGATCAGAAAGACCACGACAATACGATTGACCAAATTGATCTGCTGCGGAGGCTCTTTCCTGGAGACAAGGTTGAGAGAGCTGCTATTGACGCCGGGTTGGCAGACCTGACCGAGAGTCTGAACCATATGGTGGAAGCCGCAGAGAAGATTGAATCACTCGAAGGCGAGTTGAAAACACTCCCGGTACTGTCCCGACTTGTTGTGACCAAGCTCATTAAGCGCAACCCCCTGAAGTATCTGAAGCCAGCAGACTCGCTTGTGGAAACGTTTGAGTATTCCGAGCCAACTTACACTAGGCACAAAAAGGCGTTAGAGGAGATCGATAAGTTCCTTGGTGCAAATCCCTTCGTCATCCACGATAAGACCCTCGTCGAAAGACTAAAGGCAGAACTTGATGCTGCGCGGTCGGCGGCTCTGTTTGAAGAGGTCATCCGTCAGGTCGTCTTCAAGCACGCTGAAGCAATTAATCAACGACAGACTATCGAGGATCGAGAAACAAAGACAAAGAGTCAACAGTTTGGCCAACTACTGGGAGCGGTTCGTAATTATCTGAAATTCAATAGTATATTCTACTCGTCACGTGATCGGATCGCGAAGTTCTCCATCAAGTGCAGTACGAGAGTAGTCGAGTCCATGGGACACAGGCTGTTCATTGAAAATGCATTCGAACTCACCCCTGGCAAGTTTCTGGAAATCCTGAACCAAGCCCTTAAACCTGATAGTCAGATCCCCAGCTTCGAGGAAATCACTCCGTCAGCCTTGTCATCCGGCGGATTCCGTAAGAGGGCACCGAAAGTCATGAACTATGCGGATCTGCGGCGTGAGGTGATAACGCGATTCCAGGCGATGAATCAGAAGAAATACCGTATCACCACGAGCGAGGGGAAGGACTTCGATCAACTAAGTGCCGGCTGGAAGACTTCGGTGATACTCGACCTCATACTTGGATGTACGACGGATACGGCTCCGTTGATTATTGATCAACCAGAGGACAATCTTGCAACCACCTACATCAACACAGGTCTTCTCAAGGCAATCAAGCAGTGCAAGGCGGCACGGCAAATCATACTTGTCTCGCACAACGCAACGATACCGATGTTAGGTGACGCTCAAAACGTGATTGTCTGCACGAATAAGGACAAGTTCATGACAATTCGATCGAGTCCACTCGAAGGTGTGATAGAAGACGTCGATGTTGTAGACGTGATAGCAACCACAACCGATGGCGGAAAGGCATCAATCAAGAAGCGTGTCAAGAAATACAATCTCAAACGTTTCAGGGGGACAGATGAAACTCGTGTTTAGAAAGAACGACCAAGAGGAGATCACCGTTCTTCAGTCTTGCGATGGTGATGAGCGCAGCTTCGTTTATACGGATATGATCAAGGCATTACTCAAAGATGGCGAACTTGAAGCGCCAGTTGTTGAAGGCGCTTTCACTGAGGAAGAGCAACGCAGCATAAACAACATGGTCAGCGAAATCAACCGGGAGACAAAGGAAGCGATGAAGGCAAGCATTGGAACTGAGGAACCCAATGGGAATACCCCTCCCTAACAAGAGCGTGGACCACTACGGTTCATCCGTAGCAGCACCGGGTAAGCCGAGGGGCACGATCGACGTTCCCCCTTTTTTCTCCGCGTTGACATTCCGGCTATGGGTGGATGCTTACACTCACACCCAAGCAAAATATTGCATGGCAGGACCATCTTGAACGGCCGGAATTCCGCCGGCACCTATTCTATGGTGGCGCACGCTCCGGCAAGACTGACGTAGTTTTGGCTTGGCTTTGTGTTCAGGCCGCCACTTATCCCGGCGTGCGGATTCTCATGGCGCGACGGACACGTATCGCCGCCGCCAAAAGTCTCTGGTCAGACAGTCTTGTCAAAATGCTCCGGGGTCGAAGCGATTTCCGCCTGCTTGAAAGCGACCTTGAAATCCGACATGCCAATGGCTCCCTGATCCGTGTTGACGGATTCGACGATCAGGAGCGAGTTGACAAGATCCTCGGCACTGAGTATCTCCACATCTTTTTCAACGAGGCAACGCAAATAAGCTGGGCCACTGTGGGCACGGTCCTGACACGTCTGGCCCAGGTTGTTGCGGGAGCACCATCGCACAAGGCAATCTTCGATTGCAATCCAAAGAGCCAGCGGCATTGGCTCTACAAGGCCGGCATCCTGCGCCAAAATCCGGAAAACGGAGAATCTTTGCGCGATGCGGATGCCTGGTCAGCCCTGCACTGGTCGCCCTACGATAATCCATACCTGAGCAAAGATTTCCTTGCCACGCTTGAAGCCATGACCGGCCCCCAGCGCAGGCGGATGCTGGATGGCGTATGGTGCGAGGGCGGCGGCGCGGTCTATGACGAGTTTGACGAAGAAATCCACGTCCATAAAGGTAAAATGCCCGCCGGCTGGGAATCCTGGGGCAAAGTTCGCGGCATTGACTTTGGATTCACCAATCCATTTGTCTGTCTCTGGGGCACGATTGACCCGGACGACCGTCTGTGGGTTTACCGGGAGAGATACGTTGCCAGGCAAACAGTTCAGGTCCATGCCGCCGCGATCAATGCGGCAGAACCCCGGAACACAAGATACCGATGGACTGTGGCCGATCATGATGCCGAGGACCGCGCCACGCTTCACGCGGCCGGGATCATTACCCAACGCGCCAGCAAGAACGTCGAACGAGGTATCAAGGCGGTCAAGGAACGGTTGAAAGTCCAGCCGGATGGTCGATCACGCCTGATTGTGTGCGAATCCTGCCCGGAAACGATCAGCGAATTTTACGATTATGCCTGGCAACCGCAGGCTGACAACCGCAATGCAAAGGAAGCCCCCCTGAAGGATCGTGACCATGCGATGGACCCGCTCCGCTATATGGTCATGAAGCTGGATCAGTGTCGCGGCGGCGGCCTAGCCATTCCCGGCTTTTTACCAATACAATAGCCTGCAATCCGTAGCACTATTATGTTGTAAATACATTATATATATTGTGCTAACTCTAAGAAATACAACATATCTGTTGTTTAGTGTTGACATAAATACAATACATATGTTGTACTGAATCGTCCGTTAAGAAGATAAATCCGGTTATTGAAGGAATATCGCCATGAACAAGAAGAAACTCATTAGAGAGCAACTCGAGATATCTCTCCAGCGTCTCGCTCCTTTGCAAAGCGTCAATACCCCACAAAAAGGATGGGTTCGAGCAATACGGAATGCACTCGGGATGACTGCCAAGCAACTGGCCCGTAGGCTCGCTATTACCCAGCAAGCTGTGGCGCGTATCGAAAAAGATGAACTGTCGGGTTCGGTGGCGATCAAGACCATGCGACGTGTTGCTGAAGGACTTGATTGCATATTCGTCTGTGGATTTGTGCCACGTGTAAGCTTGGAAGCCACCCTGCGTAAACAGGCGCAAAAAATTGCCGCCATTCGTCTCGTAAAAGCTTCTCAGACAATGTCAATGGAAGATCAGGCGCTCAGCCAAAAGGAAAATCAAAAGGTTTTGTCTGAAATGCTTGATGAACTTATCGACAAACTTCCTTCAAATCTATGGGACCGATAATGATCAAATTCGAATACCCGGAAGGGGCAACTCCCATCGATCTCGATGAAACAGCGGGACTGCGTCTCACGCACATAACGACCCGTGGTGAATTGGATCGCTGGGAACAGGATAATATTGTGGAGGCATTAGCCTGGCTGGATAAAGTGAAACCGACAGATATCCTAAATGAGCAATTCGTCAAGCAACTTCATCGGCGTATGTTCGGCAACGTTTGGAGCTGGGCCGGACACTTCCGGCAAAGCGACAAAAATATTGGCGGGCCATGGCATCAGATTCCTATGAGCCTTAAAAATCTATGTGATGATGCACGCTTGTGGATAGAGTTGCGCGATGAATTGCCTGATCAAATAGCTGTCCGTTTTCACCACCGATTGGTGTCGATCCATCCGTTTCCAAACGGCAACGGTCGCCATGCAAGGCTGATGGCCGATCTGCTCCTTGAAAATATCCTCCATTGTCCAAGGTTTACATGGGGAAGCGCTGGCTTGTCACAAACCGGAAATGCCAGGCAAAGATATATCGCAGCTCTCCACGCCGCGGATGTTCACAACTATCAACCCTTGCTGGAGTTCGTGCGAACATAGAAAGCAGTCCGGTCAGCCGTCATCCGCCGTCAGACTTTCCCTTCCGTCTTCGTCTATTGTTGGGCTTCCCATGTCCGACGCTCTCCCTGCTTAGGTCATCGGGCGTAGCAGTATCCATCCTCCACAGGTTGACATTCTGGCTATGTTTGGGAGACCATAATGTCAGACAACAAAGACCCGCGCCTGGCGCGTTCGCATATTATTCACGCCAGCCGCCTAAATCAACTGCGGCTGAATCAACTTGCCGTCAATGGCGGGAGCGCATACATAGCGCAACGCCTGTCACGCTTGCCTTTTGAAAGTGATGTGTCTTGGAGCGGCATATCGAAAAAAGGCCAGACCGAAGGCAGACAATCCCGCGCTTTCCTGATCAATTATGCCGCAAGGATCTGCGCAAAGATCAATCAATACGTTTTCTCGACGGAAGTTAAACGAGAAAAAATAGACCCGGCCTTCAATGCGGATGCAACCCGGACCGGCATGTCAATCAATGATCTCATGCGCCAGGTCTCAACCACAATCACGGCCTGCCGTTGGTGCTGGCTGGGAATTGACCGCAATTCCTTGCCGATGCCGGAGGAGAACAATCCTCCGCGAAGCAGAAGCCAGGCCGAGAAAGAAACCAGCGGAGACCGAATATACTGGACATACTGGCATCCATCGGAAGTCGTTGATTGGCATTTCGGACAGGATGGAAAACTTGAATGGCTGATAACGGAGCAGAATGTCTATAACAACGCGGAGATAGACAAGCCGGCAGTCAATCAACCGTTGAGAACGATCTGGAAGCGCGGCGGTGGGACGCGGCTCTGGCTGAAGCCGGAAGAGCCGGGAAAAATCGAAAAGGAAGAAGATTTCAATATATCGGCCAATATTGTGCCGTTTGTGCTGGGTGGCTTGCCATCGCCTGATGCATGGTGGTTTGACGACGTGGAGGCAATCCAGGCAAGTCTTCTCAACCTCGATAGCGTTCACAATGAAAGTTTATACCAATCCGTTTACCCACAATTGATTTTGCCGGCGGACATGCTGGCATTGATTACCGACGCGTTAAAAATATCCGGCGAGGCCGCCCTCGAACTTGTGCGAGGGTTGAATTATCCGATTCTGGAACCGGTCGAAGCGAATGGACAGGCCCGCTACATCATGCCGCCCTTTGACGGAATGAAGCTGATTCCCGATGAGATAACCCGAAGGCGGCAGGAACTCTTCGATATTGTCGGCTTGGCAATGAAAAACCCGGACTCGCGCATGGTGGAAAGCGCGGAAGCCAAGCAATGGGACCAACTTGACCCTGAAGCGGTATTGAAAGAACGAGCAGTTTTACTCCAGGAAACGGAACAAAAGGCAATAGAGATCTCTCGTCAACTGGATAACACGTTCTCTGAATATACGCCCGAATATGGCAAGGCATTCAACGTGTCGGATTTAACCGAGGACATGGCGACCTTGACCGAACTGGGAAAAATGGACCTGCCTAAAACCGGACGCAAAGAAATCCAGAAAGCGGCGATTCAAATCCTCGATAAACTTGTCGGCATAGATGACAAAACAAAAGCCATAATCAACAGGGAAATTGACGCTATGGAGCAAGAAACAACGCAAATCATACCGCCAAAATAGCGAAAAGGTTTACCACGTTCCGGGCGTGGCTGGCTACGCGCTTCGCGTGGTTGACAAACCGGCTATATGTGGAAGGTGAAGCACCCGCGGTTTGTCGCGGGCCATCTTTGCGGAAACCTGCGAAGCCATAGGGTTTCCAGGCGAAGAAGGGCAAAATTTGCCACGCCAAATAGGCCGGGCGCAATCGGCTGGAATTCCTCCTGCGCTTTCGCGTGAAGCGAATCTGCAAAGGCGGAAAAGCTACGGAGGATAAACCGCGGTCATGATACCGTGCAACCGCCAATGGCGGACTGCCAGTGGCAGGTGTCACAGGTAGACATCAGGGAGGAAGAATACCATGAACATTAAGGAACTGTTGGCAAAAGTTATCAAGGGCGAAACGTTGACCGATGAGGAGAAGGCCTTTGTCGCGGCTTATGACCCCGACAAAATCGTCAATTCAACGGCCGCAGCCGCCCGTAAATCTGCGGAGGCAAAGCTCAAGGAGAAAGAAACAGAATTGCAGAAGCTGCAAGCCGATATCGAAGCTCTGCGGCTTGTAGCCGAGGAAAAAGCAAACGCCAATAAGCCGGAACTGGAAAAACTGACGCGCGAAATGGAAAAGTTGCAAAAGGGGCTGGTGGAAAAAGAATCGGCCGTTCAGCAGCTTGTCCAGGAAAAGCGCCAGATGATCCGAAACGGCAAGATCAGCCGCATTATGGCCGGTCTGAAATTTGTCGAAGGGCTTGATCCGGAGATTATCCGCCTGGGAGTTGAAAAATCATTGGCGGCGATCGGAGACGACGATCTTGACTCGGGAGAGGCGATTAATCCGGTCATGGAAATGTTCAAGGCAAGGAACAAGGCGATACTGGCAGATACCAGCGGCCACGGAAGCGGTAATCCGCCGAAGGATACCGTTGGTTTAACAGGCAGAAAAACCGTTGATAAAATGACAGCTTCGGAACGCGCGGAAGAACTTAGAAAACAAGGAATCATTTAATCCGCCTATGGTGGATTAATCCCGGCCTCACAGAGAGCCGGAGAAAGGAAACATCATGGCTAATACTTTTATCACTCCGTTACTGGTTGCGCGGGATGCCGCCATCAGTCTGTCGAACCGTCTGCTGGTCGGCAACCTGGTCACGCGGGACAAGGAAAATCTGTTCACCGCGGCCAAACGCGGCGATTCCGTCAAGGTGACCGTGCCGCCCGCCGTATCGGATGCCGGCGAGTTCACCGGAACCACATCCGCTTCTGACATGACAGAAACCGAGGTTGACCTGACGCTCGAAAAACATTTCTACAAACGCGTTGATCTGACCACAAAGCAGAAAAGCCTGGAGCTTTCCGACTTTACGCGCTTGGTCACTGTGCCGAACATTCAGGGCATCCAGGAGAGCATCGATAAGTTCATCCTGCGCAATATGCAGGTGTTCCGCAAGAACCTGGCTGGCTCGATCGGCAATCGGCCTTCTACGGTCGCCCATTACGCCGCAGGCATGAAACTGCTCAACGACAACAAGGTCATCCTGCCCGGCCGTATTGCGCTGATCGATACAACCGTTGCCACGAGTTTGATCCAGATCGAGCAGTTCACCAGCGGCGATTTTGGTTCCGATGGCCCGACCGCTTTGCGCGAAGGCCAGATCGCAAGCCGCCTCGGCTTGGAATTCTACCAGAACGCCAATCTTGGCGCGTTCGTCCGTTCCGCGTCCGCGAACGATATCGCGGGCACCGTGCTTGTTGACGGCACCGTTGCGGCAGGTGGATCAACTCTGCATATTGACGGCATTACCAGCGCGACCGGCACGATCTATGCCGGATGTGCGTTTACGATTGCAGGGGATTCCACCCGCTACGTGGTCCGCAAGGATGCGTCAATCGCTTCCAATGAGGTTGATCTTCTGATCACCCCTGTCCTGGCGGCGCAGGCGACCGATGGCGCGGCTATCACGTTCGAGGCCGCTGGCTACAGCAACATCATCTATCATCCCTATGCCGTTGCGGCCGCTATCGTGGCCCCGCAACCGCTGGCAATGGGCAGCGCCGTCGAATCGTTCAACGGCGTCTCAATCCGCGTTTCGATGGATTCCAGCATAACCAGTCTGGCCGACAGCATTGTCTATGACGTGTTTGTCGGTTGCCGCGTGATTCAGCCGGAAGGCGGCTGTCTGGTTGCCGGCTAACGACTGCGATTGAAAACGGGGTGGCCGGCAATCCCGGCCGCCCATTGAATAAGGAATTACGAATATGAAGAAATTATTTTTAACTTGCCCGGTCATTCTGATTGCGGCCGTGGCGTTTGCACTTGAGAATATCACTTTGCCGACCGGTGGCGGATTCTATGAAGGCACGGTCTATCAGCCGCGCACAATCGCTGAGTCCAACATCACTGCGATTACGCCAAGGTTCGTAGGTGAACTCCTTCTGGGCAAGGAATCCGGTTCAAATGCCCTTTGGGTCGCGCGTGATCTGACTACGAATGGCTGGAGCTTGGTCACGGCCACGGGCGGCCCCTTCAGTAGCGACAATATCTCCGATCTTGCCGCGACAAAGTTGACGGGCAACATCGCGGCGGCGCGGATGACCAATGCTGCGGGAACTTTAGGCCCGAGCATTGGCGGAAATATCCCGCTGGCGGCTCTTACCAATGCGGCCGGTGGCGGTCTATGCGTTGTGACAAACAAAGGCGTTGGATATACCAATGTCATCACGTTCCCCGGAACAGTTTCCGGCACATTAGCGCCGTAACGGAAAGGAAAAACATGGCATCAATCCCGACAATCAAAGTCACGGATGGCAATACAACGGCCATCATCAATGTCTCTGACCAAGCCGAATGGAAAGAACGGGGATTTCAGCCCGTGCTGGAATCACCGCCTGAACCTGATCGCAAGAAAAAGAATACCGCCGCTTCAGAGTGAAATAAAAAATGGCGATTGATATAACGGGTGCAAATAAATATTTCGGCGAAAGCGTCCATGTCAACTCAAGCGCATGGACAACTGTCACCGAACCGCGGCGCATTGCCGCCATAGCTCATGCCACGCGCGACATCGAACGATTTATCGGCGATACATTGCTTGACGAGGCAGAAACCGATCACGGCGATTTCCCGCGCCATGATGCGGCTGTATATGAACAGGCTCTTTTTCTTCTGAAGAAACAAGACCGGCTTTCGACTATAGACGAGCTGATCAAAAACTACGCAACAACGGACCGCCGCGGTTTCACGAACGATATCGCGCCAATCAAAGGCACAATCGCTCCGGAAGCGGTCAAATTCCTCGTCGTTTCGCCGAGGGGCATAAGGCTGGTGAGGGGGTAATGAACAATCTTACGGCAACAATTCAAAGCATTCGGAGTTATATCGAAACCGAATCGCGCAAGATTGCCGCAGAGGTTTCAATTCCTTCCAAAACGATTTCCAGGTTGCGCCGGGTCACATACACGACAACAGTATATTCGGGGGGTAGCTACGTGTCAGCCAAGGCAAAATACGATGCTCTCGAGAAACAGTCGAATGTTGGGGACCTGTCGTTGGACCTCGTGGATGAAGCGACAAAGAAATACAACGTCACCGCAACAGTAAAATCAGAAGGTGCATGGACGGAATGGAGTTAATATGGGTTGGCCGCTTTCAGGAAACTATAAGTGGGGCTACACGAAAGAGTCGCGCAAACAGCATTTTCAGACCGCGCCGCGCGAGCATGAAGACCTGGAAACCATCGCGCGAATCCTGAACAACATCGGAATTGAAAACGACCCGGAAGCCGCAACGCCATACATCCAGAGAAATGGCGATAACTGGACGATAAGGATTCCGGGCAAAACAGAAGACCCCGAGAACGACATTGCATTGCGCGAAGTAGATGTCTGTGTAAATGGTCAAATTAAGAAAATGAAAATTATGGGGAGCGTGCCGTACTAATGATCTTATTGGGTCCACCGCCGTTACCACAGGGCAGTTCATTCCCGGTGCTGTTTCATTTCGGCGGGGTGGATGGCCACCAGTGTGATTACGCTCAATTCGATTGGTATATCAATGACATATTTGTTTCATTTCTTGATTTCAATAACGGTGCGGATGGCAGAAATGTGTTTCAAGGGCCTTTCACGATTGATCCGACAAAATATAACTCTAATCGGTGCGCTTCACTCGTTTTTTCGTTTGAATGTAAGTCGGGTGATGGAAGTTATTGTCATAATGGTGCCAATATCGATGTGACGGCCTGGAACAAGTCAATCGTAACGCATTTTATCTTAACCTCGGAACCAACGGAATTTACGATCTGCGAATTAATGACTGGATCAGGAAGCGCAGGCGATGGAGGAGAACCGCCCCCGCCATGATTAAATTAAGAATCAAAGTTTTGGAAGAGACGGCAAAATCCAGGCCGGAAGGTTACCTGCAGACAGTTCTTACTGCCGGACGCATTGAGGCAGGTTTTTTATGGCTATCGGAAGAGGCTTATGCCGCGCTCCGAAAACAATTTTCCGGAGAGTCTGAAACACCGACTATGCCGATTGGAAAAACACGTTTTGAAATCTGTAAAGGCTGCGAAGAGGCTAGGAATAATGCTTTCGACTGCGCCTTGTATGAAGGTTGCTGCTTCGGCGCTTGGCGTTCAAACCCGGCATACAAATGCCCGAAAGGAAAATGGTAAATGGCTTCTGACGCATATACGCCAATTCCCGTTACGATAGATGCGAACACGCAAAGCCGGCGTATCAAGGTTGATTCAAGCTTGGAATTGCCGGACGAAACGCAGGGAATGGAAATTCTCTACGGCACTCAGGCATTGTTTCAAGCCGAGATTTTTAAAGGAACACCGGATAAACCATATTCTTTCGCTATCGGCACGGAGTTCCTTTTCGGTATGGATTCTGTCATCACCCCCACAACGCCAAATCCCGTCCTGTCTCTCAATTCGCAATTCAATCAGCCGGGCGACTGGCAATTCGATCCGGCAAAAGGATTGATCTGCTGGCGGGCTAATCTGGCAACGGCGGAATTGAAAACTCTTTTATTAAAAACAACAAATCCGAACCTGAAAATGACAGGGTATTTATGGCAACTGCCGCCCACGTATTCGCCAACGCCGGTAGCCGCCTGGGATATTAATGTCAAGAAAGTTGCCGTGGATCCTCTGACCGCAGTTAATGTCACGGATATAAACGCTTCACTGAAGGCATATTATGTGCCGATCTGGGGCGACGGTGCTTACGAACGCCGGAAGAATGGCCGAACTCAATACTTATTCCCGGACGGAAAATGGCGCGCGAAAATACCAATCTTGATTGACGGCAAGGAAACCGAAACCTGGGGAACTCCGGAGGACTGATATGATTAAAAAATATTTTTGCAGTGCAATTATTATGCTTTTTTTGATCTTGCTGGCCGAAATTTCCGAAGCGCGCAGCATAGGCTATTTTCTGTTTTGCGCCAGCAACAGCAGCATGTCGGCCGAAATTTTCAATTCCCACAATTCGTATGTGCTGGATAATGCGCGATGGAAAATACTCGGCTCGCCGGTCGGCCCGACCAACTTTCCTTCCGGATATGTAACTACCGATAATATGTATGGCGACGGAACTTATTATATCAATTTTCTGCGTATCAGGGATTTTTATCCATCACCCGTCGAAGTGCGTGTTATTGAAAATAATGGTTTGAAATATACTAACTGGTATCACGTCTATTCCAATTCGCTTTCTGTTGTCGTTACCGGCTTGAATGTCGAGGCAAGCGCGGCATGGCAATTGACCGCTTTCCCGACCGGCGAATTTACCAATACTACATGCTATTCGTTGCATGGAATCGGTTCATACACCGGCAATGTCACGTTGACCGCCATTCCGACCGGCACATATTCAATCGCGTTTGAGCAAAAAAAAGGCTATTACGCAATGCCGGCAACTAACATTGCCATTACCGGCGCCCCCTATGACTGGTATTCGACAAATTATTTTGTCGCATACTCGAACAGTCTGGCGGTTGTGGCTTCAGGCGTCACGTCCGGTTCAAACGTAGTCTGGACTCTAACCGCGGCAAACAGCGAATATACGAATACGGCCGGCGGCTATGGCCTCCAATTCACCAACAGTTATACGCTGTCGTTGATCCCGACAGGAATCTACACGATTACCTGGCCGGAGATGCCGGGCTACACAACGCCGGCCGCAACGACGACGAATATCACGGAGTCAAGTCCCCTGATTAATACCGTGACCGGCCTGTATGTGCCGGTCGTCTGGGGAAATAATAGCAATGCGCCCTGGACTAATCCGCCGTCTGGCACAGTGCCGACCAACTTCCCTCCGCAGACCAATGATATAACGCTTATGGTGGACTCAAATGGCGTTTTTAAGACTCCGAGCGCGGAAAAAATAATCTCGGCAAACGGCCTGATCACAACCGCGATGGGGGAGCCGGCATGGTCGGCCGCAAGTAATAAAGTTGTTTATACCAACGATTCGCGTTTAACCGACGCAAGAGAGCCGCTTGCGCATGCTCAATCCTATACCACGATCACAGACGCGCCGTGGCTAAGTAGCGAAACCTATCAAGGCACGATTACCGGAGCGACAATCGCGACCGGTGCAGCCCCAGCCGTTGTTACCAACAATGGAATCTTGGAGCTTACCGTTCCATCCGGCGGTGCATCATACGATGATACTGCCATCAAGGCTGCGACCAATGCTCTTAACTCCACGGTGACAAATCACACGTTCCAAATCACTGCGCTACAAGCCTCCACCGATACGCTGAATACCGCCCTGAGCACGGAAACAACGGCCCGGATCGGGACGGGCGCCGCATTGTCGAACAGCATGAGCGCGCTCAACACAGCCACGAACGCCTTGCAGGCTCAAGCGACTGCGCTGGACGGTTCTACCAATGCCTTGAATACAGCCGTTACGAATTTAACAAAATTGGCGGTTACAAACAGGTGTTATGTCTGGTGCGATTCCGGCGTTCAGCTTGGAACAAATCTGTGGTTCTGGATTCCTGACAGAAACGAAACAATCAGAAGGATAACATACCAGAGCGGGCAGGGAACAGTTGACGGATTTATCTCCATGCATTCGACCGGAGACGTGTGGAATGCCGCGTCAACATTGGTTACGAACTTCTTTTCGACAACCAATCTGTATCAAGACGATACCTGCAATTTTGTGATTTCCAATGCAGTCATGCTTTGCATCACGAACTCAAGCGGATTGACCGGAACGAGTAACTTCTGGATACAAATCGAAACATGGTAAAGCAAAGTATATTTTTAATTGTGGCTGCTGGTTGCCTGTTAGCAATGGGCCAAACCGTAATTGTCCATCCGCACAGGGAAAAAGTTTCCGGCGGCGGCCCTGTCCCAAGCTATGGTTATGCAATAAAATCTTTTGGAAACACTTCGTCAGGCGGACGGTTAGTACGCTTGCAAAAATAACTGGCACACTTTTGTAAAAGATGGTATGTTTGTGGCATGGAAATCAGCATGAAGGATTTGCGGATAAAATATGTCGCAATGAAGGGCTGTTTTGATGAGGCCCGGCTGC
>Ga0209749_1001987_pt1 | contig 15348 bp, 12 predicted proteins | sample EPASupsiteSAE347_FD_187267 | JGI IMG/M metagenome (GOLD analysis project Ga0209749, IMG submission 187267) | Bioremediated contaminated groundwater from EPA Superfund site, New Mexico - Sample SAE3-47 (SPAdes) (version 2) | ecosystem: Environmental > Aquatic > Deep subsurface > Groundwater >... | reverse complement strand
ATTCAGGATCAACAACCCAGTTGCTGTTGATCACGTATTTGTATTCATACTCGCCCTTGGGAAGCATCAGGGTGATGGTGTATTTCCCGTTTTTTCGCGTATCCTTCAACTGGTGGCGCCGCGGATCCCAGTTATTGAAACTCCCCGCCACGTATACTTCGCTGTTGGGGTTGGCCGAGACCGTGAAAGTTACTCTTTTAGATGCCGGGCCCGATTTGCTTTCCTGTATTGATTTTCTCATTATTGTCTCCTTTGATGAAGGTCCTTGCCTTCTTCTGGGCCATTTTTTAGCATGTCCCGTGAAAAATGCAAGTCTATTTTCCAAATACCTTGACAAACACGATCCCATGGACATTATACGATTGATTTTTAAGGGCCGTTAACTCAGTGGAAGAGTGCTATCCTCACACGGTAGAGGTCGCAGGTTCGAGCCCTGCACGGCCCATGCTTATTCAATCTTTGTTCAGTAGAAGCCACTGGTTCTCCGCCTTAAGCGGATCCGCCTGCTGGCGGAAAATCCAGTACGGCCCATTCTGCATGCCGGCTAATGAACGGGTTTCATTCGTTCAAGGCGGCGGACTATCAGGCTGGCAGTTCAGGCTGCTGAGGGGCAAGCCAACGGCGGATCTATCTATTTGATGGTTACGTTCACGGAATCGACCAGTATCGGTTTTGTGATGTCCAGGATTCCGTTCATCGGGTAATTGACGGCAAACCAGAACGTGTAAGAACCAACCGCCAGACCGGCCATGTTCAGGACTTCAAGGTCGGGAAGGTTAAACAAGGCTCCCTGATGTATCGGGCGGCAATTTAAAAGATTTCCGTCGAATTGCGTCCATTGAAACGCGGCGTTCAGGTAATACCAGGATGATCCGGCCTGGGCGACGGCCCACCAGTCAACCGGTATGCCCACATAGCCATCGGCATTCATCGCCACGGTAATGGACAGGATTTCGGGATAATTTATGGTGATTGCCCCTTTCAGGCCATTGGCCTTGACTGATGCGCCCGTGGTGTTGTCCCACACTGCTGTGGGGCGGCCGCCGAAAGTTTGTCCCCAACCCGCTGTCCCGGGCAGGTAATAAACGGTTGCATTGTTGTCGGATTCGAACACGCTTAAGCCAAGTCCGGGAGCATTGCCCTCAAAATACACTCCCATCAGACCCGGGCAAAGCGAGAATGCGCCGTCACCGATGCTGTAGATGCCTTTGCCGAGCGTGGCGCTGATCAGGCTGCCGTTGGGGCGGAACGTTTCGTCCCCGATATTTCCGACGCTGTCTGGTATCGTGACGCTTACCAGGCCGGCCTGGGTGTTGAACGCCTTGTACCCGACTGCGGCAACGCTTGTCGGGATCGTAATTCCGGTGAGGTGGGGGCAATTATTGAAGGCCACGTTGCCGATAGTGTTAACGGTGTTTGGAATGGTATAACTTCCGGCCTTGCCGGCAGGGTATTCCATGAGAGCGATCTGATTAAAGTCGAATAAAACGCCGTCCACGCTGCTGTAATGCGAATTTCCCAAGCCCACGGCAAAGGCGGTCAGGTTCGTGCAGTTGTCGAAGGACGCATCGCCAATGACGGCTACACTGTATGGAATGGTGATTCCGGTGAGGCTGACGCAGCGGTCGAACGCCAGATTGCCTACGTTGACAACCGTGGCCGGAATGGTGACGCCGGTCAGTCCGGAGCAAAGTTGAAACGCCTTGTTCGCGATATTGGTTACGCCGTTCGGGATGGCATAGCTTCCGGCTTTACCCGCCGGATATTTGATGAGAGAGGTCTGGTTAAAATTGAATAACACTCCGTCCGCGCTGCTGAAGGCGGGATTGCCGGAGCTGACGGAAATGGCGGCCAGGTTCGTGCAGTAATCGAAGACGGAGTCGCCGATTGAAAAGACGCCTTGGGGAATGGTGACGGCGGAGAGTCTGGAGCAGCCGGCGAATGCCTCGTCGCCGATAATTGTTGCGGTGTTCGGGATGGCGTAGCTTCCGGCTTTACCCGGCTGGTATTTGATGAGCGTTGCTTGGCTGAAGTCAAATAACGCTCCGTCTACGCTGCTGAAGACGGAATTTCCCGAGTTCACGGCAAAGGCGGTCAGGTTCGTGCAGTTGTCGAACGCGTTGTCGCCGATGGCTGCAACGCCGGATGGGATCGTGATGCCGGTCAGTCTGGAGCAATTATCCAACGCCGCTTCGCCGATAACGATGACGCTGTTCGGGATTGAATAGTTTCCTCCGGTTTTACCCTCGGGGTATTCGATCAGCGTAGTCTGATGAAAATTGAAGAGTACGCCGTCCATGCTGCTGTAAACGGGATTTCCGGAATTTACGGTTATGGCGGCCAGGTTGGAACAGCTGTTGAACGCCTTTTCTCCGATGTTGGTGACGCCGAGGGGAATTGCCATGCCGGTCAGCGCCGTGCAATTGTCGAAGGCCGCGTCGCCTATGGTGCTTACGCTGTTTGGGATGGCCAGGGTGACCAGATTGGTGCAGTATTGGAATGCATAGTTCCCAATGGAGGCGACGCCAAAGGGGATCGTAATTAAAGTCAAGTTGGCGCAACCGTTGAACGCCGCATCGCCGATGGCGGTGACGGTGCTTGGGATTGTATAATTTCCAACCCTGCCCGCCGGACATTTGACGAGGACGGTCTGGCTCAAATTAAACAGAATGCCGTCGACGGTGCTGTAAACACTGTTTCCCGAACCTACTGAGATGGTGGCCAAGCTGCTGCAGCCGTCGAGAGCCTTATATCCGATTGTGGTGACACCGGCGGGAATTGTCAGGGCGGTCAGGTTGGTGCAGCGCTGGAACGCATAAGCGCCGATGACCGTTACGCTGGATGGGATCGTTATATTGGTCAGGCTGCCGCATTGTTGAAACGCCTTGTCCCTGATGCTGATGACACTGCCGGGGATCGTGTAAGTGCCGGATTTGCGCGCCGGGCATTTGATGAGCGCGGCCTGGTTACGGTCGAAGAGTACGCCGTCCACGCTGCTGTAGGCTGAGTTCCCGGAATTCACGGTTATGGCGGCCAGATTGTTGCAGTTATCGAAAGTGGCGGCCCCGATGCCGGCTACTATCTTTCCCTCGATGTTGTCGGGGATTAGGATCACACTGTCGGAACCCGTATATCCGGTGATATTGACCGTATCGTCCGGATTTATGGTGTAGGTAAAATCATCGGCCTGGATTTTTACCGCAATTATCAGCGGGAAGAGCAGAAGCAGCAACTCCGGTATATTTTTCATTTAAAAAAAATTCTACCGCATTGCCGAGTTTGAGTCAAATAAACAAAGGGGTCAGTCCGCACATATATGCAAAAGAAGGCTTGTATAGTCCGGTAAAGGTAGGTAGTGTAATCTGCATGCCAAGAAATGTGCGGATTGAATATGGTGGGGCCGTATATCATGTCATGAGCCGTGGGGATCATGGCGAGTCTATTTTTAACGGCGATGATGACCGGCTTATGTTGTCGGAGACACTGGCCGAAATGTGCGTAAGAACAGGGATTAAGATTCATAGTTACGTTTTGATGCCCAATCACTACCACCTGTTGATAGAAACGCCGGAGCCAAACCTGGTGACAGGCATGAAATGGTTTCAAAGCACCTATACGTTGCGTTTCAATGCGCGGCATCATCTGCATGGGCATCTGTTTCAGGGGCGATACAAGGCCATTCCGGTCGAATCGGAGGAACCGGAATATTTTCGGAAAGTCAGCGCATATATTCATCTGAATCCTGTTCGTGCGCGATTGATAAACATGAAAAATCCCGATTTAGGAGATTATTTCTGGAGCAGTTATCCGGCATTTATAGGGGGAAGTGGTTTGCCGGCGTGGCTGTCTCGTTCGAGGTTGTTTGTGTGCGAAAATCTGCCGGATGAAGGCCGTCGATCGCGGCGGCGATACGCCGCGCTCATGAAACGAAAATTACAAGAAGTTTTGCATGCGAATATCAGGCCAGATCAGGATAAGGAATGGAGGCAATTACGAAGGGGTTGGTATATTGGCGGCGATGAGTTTCGTGATAGATTAATGGAGCGGGCAGGCAAACTATTGAACGGCCGGCAACGTGTTTCTTTCAGCAAGGAAGGGTTACAGATGCATGATGAATACGCGGCGGAGAAATTGTTGAAGGAAGTTTTGGCTCGACTACAGACGACGCTGGAAACGATTCAGCGGAATCGTCAAAATGATCCGCGCAAGCAAGCGGTGGCTTGGTACGTGAAGGGGAGGACGGTAGTCGGAGACGAATGGATTTGCCGGCGTTTGGAAATGGGATCCCGCAGCAATGTAAGCCGTGCGGTTAATGCTTTCCGGGTTCCGGAAGATGGTGTGAGGCGCGGCTTGAAGACTCTTCTGCACGTATGTGCGGACTGACCCCTATGCGGAAGGTATGGCAATATTTTGGGTTGGCTTGCGCGCTGTTATCGCTCTTGTTTGCGAGCGGTTGCGCAAGCATTCGGCCGCCGGCCGGCGTTAAGCCGGTCGAAAGAAAAATGCTTACCACGGCCTATTGCAAATGTCAGCAGTGCTGCGGTTGGGAAAGGAAGTGGTACGGCGCTCCGGTTTATGCCTATGGCCCGCTCAAGGGGCAGTCTAAAAAAGTCGGCATTACGGCCAGCGGCACAAGGGCCAGGCCCGGAACCATCGCCGCCGATCTTTCGCTCTACCCCTTCAATACGATCATGTATATACCCGGTTACGGCTACGGCCGGGTTGAGGATTGCGGCAGCGGTGTGAAGGGAGAACATATCGAACTGTTTTTCAGCTCGCACCAGAAGGCGCTCAACTGGGGCAGGAAGACCAGGCCGGTTAAAATCTGGCGGACCGGGGGCAGGTAGCGGGGCGGAGAGTATCGGAGTGTCGGTGTCTTGAACTCCGATACCCCGTTACTCCATTACTCCGATATTCCCTTGCCATCCTCTCCTGCCAGCAACTCTGCGCCCACATAATCAGCCAGATTTCTTCCCTGTTCCGTCAAACGCCAGCGCCCGCCCGAAAAATTCAGCAATCCGTTCTTACGCAACGCATGCATTCTCGCCTGCCATTGGTTTGCGTCCTGTTCGGGAACACCTTCGCTCATGCGCAATCCGAAGACCACCTTTTCGAGTTGTCTTGTTCTTTTATTTGCCGGATCGATCATGCAGGACGGGGGCCGGCCGTTTTCCACCGTCTCGATATATTTTTCAAGATCGGGCAAGTTGGTTTTTCGTTCCGCGTTCACGTGCGAGGCGGCCGCAGGCCCCAGGCCCAGGTATTCCTCGCCGCGCCAACAGGAAAGGTTATGCAGACATTCATGGCCCGGTTTGGCATAATTGGAAATCTCGTAACGGTGAAAGCCTTCGCTTGTGAGGATTTTTTCCGCCAGATCCAGCGCGGCAAGTTCTTCGTCTTCGGATAAGAGATTAGCTTGATGACGATATACGGAATTGTAGTCGGGGGCGCTGGCCGCGATCTTCCGGCCTCGACGCGGCCGGCTACAGTTTTTTGCTGCAGTATCTTTTATCCGCGCCAGCTTGGAACCTTCTTCTATTGTCAGGGCGTAGACCGAAATATGCGTCGGGTTTAATTTTACCGCAGATGTCAGTGTTTTTTTCCAGACCTTGTCCGCAAAGCCGGGAATGCAGGCGATCAGGTCGAGGCCGAAGTTTTGGAATCCGGTGGCGCGAATTAATTTTGCCGCCTCCATGATTTGGGCGGCATTGTGGCGGCGGCCGAGCCACTGGAGGGCAAGATCGTCAAAGGATTGCGCGCCGAGGCTGATGCGGTTCACCCCGTTTTTTTTCAATACCGCAAGTTTATCGGCGGTCAGCGATTCCGGATTGGCCTCGAAAGTCCATTCCTTCAGGTTTGCCATGTCAATGTTTTTTTTAACTGCGGCGCATAAATGATCCAGTTCGGAAGGAGAAAGCAGCGACGGTGTTCCGCCGCCGAAATATACGGTCTGGACCTTTAGTGGGGCATAGTGTTGCAGTTCGGATTGCACTGCCTGCAGGTATCGCCACGCTAAATCTTTCCTGTCATCCTGGGCAAAGCGAATTGATCTCCGCCGCATTGACGGTTGTGGCAGAGATTCCTCTCCGCCTGTCGGCGGATCGGCATGACAAGTTGCCCTAGCATCGGATATGGGGATGGAATAGAAGGCGCAATAGAAACATTTACCGGAGCAGAAGGGGATGTGAAGGTAAAGGCCGGTGACGTCTTCGAAATTAGCATTCATTATGAAACGGGCTCATTCTGCCTTCCGCCTTCTGCCTTTTCGTATCTGCGCGCATCGAGCTCTTGCATGATGCTGTCCGGGACGTTCAGTGAGCCGAAGCCGTATCCTATTTTGATGTCGGGCATGGCGCCGCCGTGAAAATCCGTTCCGCCCGTGGCAACCAGGTTGAACCTTTTCGTCAGATTCAAATATTGCTTTATACGGCCGGCATTGTGCTGGGGATAGTACACTTCGATGCCCTGCAAACCTGCGTCGACGAGCTCCTTTATCTGGCCTTCCAGGGCTTTGGGCGAGAGTTCGAGAGTGAAAGGATGGGCCAGAACAGCCAAGCCTCCGGCATCGAGAATCATTTTTACGCCATTGGCCGGCGTCAGGCGCTGACGTTCCGCGTAACCGGACTTGCCCTTGGCCAGATAACGGTCGAACGCGTCCTGAATGCTGGTTACATAGCCGCGCGCCTCCAGGGCCTGCGCAAAGTGAAGCCGGCCGATGTTGTCGCCGCCGGCAAAAGAGCGTATTTCCGCCATGGTCAGAGGCATGCCCAGATTATTGAGCTTTTTCAAAATGTCCGCGTTACGCTGGGCCCGGCCGGACTTAAGTTTTTCAATATGAGCGATCAGCGCCGGCGAATTGCAGTCTATGAAATATCCGAGAACATGCATGGTGCCTTTGGGATAATCCACGCTGATTTCAACGCCGGACACTCCCCGGATGGCGCAGCGCGCGCAAGCCTCCATAAACGGCGGAATACCGGCAATATTGTCATGATCCGTCAGGGCAATGGCCGTAAGCTTTATTTTGCCGGCCTCTGCGACCAGTTGTTCCGGAACCAGGCTTCCGTCCGAAAACGTAGAATGCAAATGAAGGTCTATCATGGGCTTGTTTCCGGTAAAGTTATCTTAGGACGCGACAGGATGCAATATTAATTCGGAGTGTATCGGGTGTAGGAGTAACAGAGTATCGGTGTAAGAATACAAATCCGATCTTGCTCCCATACACCGATACTCCCGCACTCCGATAGTTTCATGCATCAGTGCTTGCAACGCCGCGCCTTATTGGGCATAGTTTTGATCAATGAATTATCAATTGATTGCGGCGCAGTCCGGTTTTGCCTCCGCCATCGCGCAAATCGGCCTCTCAAACCCCCTGGCGGTGGACATGGAAATGGAAAACAATCTCCATCACTACGGCCTTCATCTGGCCCTGGTGCAGATGGCCACACCGGCAAACGAAGTCTATGTTTTTGATCCGGTGCTGCTGAAAGATTTAAAGCCGCTGGGCGCATTACTTACCTCGGGCCGGCATGAATTGATCATGCACGGAGCCGATTTTGACCGGCGCACCTGCTTTCAGCTTCACGGCTGGATTCTTGACGGCATTTTCGACACCCAGATTGCCGCCATGTTTTGCGGTTTCAAGCAGACCGGCCTGGCGAATATGCTCAGCCAGCTGTTTGGCGTAAAAACCGACAAGCGTTTTCAAAAGCAGGACTGGCTGAAGCGGCCGCTGGCCAGGGCCGCTTTGGAGTACGCCGTCAAGGACGTCACTTTTCTTCATGCCCTGCGGGAACATCTTGTCGCCCGCCTGATTGAGCTCGGCCGTATTGAATGGGCAAAGGAGGAAATGGCCTTCGCAAATAAAAATGTAACCGGGGGGATTCCTTTGCCCACCCACCTCCGCGTAAAACATTCATCCGGTCTTGCGCCGCGCCAGTTGGCTGTGCTGAAATCGCTTTGCGATTATCGGGAACGGATGGCGCAACGGCTCGACCGGCCGCTCCATTTCATAATCAGGGACGCTTTGCTGCTCGAGATCGTCAGACATCCGCCGTGCGATGAAAAGGCGGTCTTGGGAATCAAGGGGATGCATCCCGCCCTTTACCGAAGGCCGGAGGCGGCTGATTTGATCGAGGCAATCCGGGCCGGGACAAGGGCGCCTGAAGAAACCCACCACCTTTGGCATGGCAGAAAAATGCCGCCTGAGCGAGGGTGGGAGGAGCGCCTTGACAATATGCGCGCCTGGCGGTTAGACCTCTCCAGAAAACTTAATCTGGAACCGCAGTTGGTTTTCAACGGCGAAGTGATGACCTGCTGCGCCCGCCATCCAAGCAGGGAACTGCTGCCCGTCATTGCCGCCAATATCAGAAATTGGCAAAAAAAACTGCTGTGGCCTGAATTCAGGGAAAAATTTCATGTTTGAGCAAGTTTAAGCGTTGTTTTTTCTCCAAATCCTTCATTTTTACCAGATCGAACTTTTTTTTGCATTTTGCGATGGACAAACAAGGACAATATTTCTAATTTGTCCTGGTTTGTCCGGACTACCACGATTTCTGGAGTTCTTCATGCAATTAAGCGTAAGCGATGTAACGCGTCTTTTAAACGTTTCTGAAAAGACCGTTTACCGTTGGATAAAGCAGAATAAACTGCCGGCCTACAAAATTAACGAGCAGTACCGTTTCAGCCGCGCGGAATTGCTCGAATGGGCCACCTCGAAAAGAATCAATGTTTCGGTCGATATTTTTGTGGACAAGGATGAGCCGGGCATGGCCGCCTGCAGTCTCTCCTCCGCTCTCTCGGCCGGAGGCATTCATTACCGGATTGGCGGCGCCGACAAAGCGGCTGTATTGAAGAGTGTGATAGACGTCATGTCTCTTCCGGACGAAGTCGACCGCGCCTTGCTTTATAAAGTCCTTCTGGCAAGGGAAGACCTGGGATCCACGGCCATCGGCGAAGGTGTTGCAATTCCGCATGTGCGTAATCCGATTGTCATGCATATCACCAAGCCGATGGTGACGCTCTGTTTTCTGGAGCGGCCGATCGAGTTCGGCGCCCTGGACGGCAAGCCGGTCCACACTCTTTTCACGATCGTCAGTCCTTCGATCAAAGTTCATCTTAACCTGCTTTCGCGCTTGTCGTACATTTTGCGCCAGCCGGAATTCATCAGGCTGATCACGGAGCAGGCGTTGCGGGACGTTATTTATAGTTTTGTTACTCAATTTGAAAGCGGCCTCGTCAAAGCCGGGGCCGGCTTTAGCGAGAATTTAAAATGAGTTTTATTTTTGTTGCGTTCGCCATCTGGATGGCGAGTGCTTTTTTGTGCCTTTTATCCGGAAAACATAATGCGTTTGTGAGAATAGCGGGTCCGGCCGGCGTGGTCTTGGGAAGCTTGGCGGCCATGGTTCCGGTCATCACGGTTCTTTTTTCTCAGGCAACGCTTCTGTTTTCCTGTCCGTGGCAGATGCCATTGGGCAATTTTTTCCTCAAACTTGACGCCATTTCCGCCATTTTTGCCCTGCCGATTCTCCTGATCTGCCCGCTGGCCGCCGTGTACGGAGGGGAATATCTGCGCCATTACGAAAGGGAAAAAAGCACAGCTAAAACATGGGTCATGTTCAATCTGCTTGTTGCCGCCATGTTTCTGGTGGTGCTGGCCGGAAACGGCATGCTTTTTCTGCTGGCGTGGGAGATCATGTCGTTGACTTCCTTTTTCCTGGTGATGTTTGAAAGTGACAAGGAATCCGTCAGGCGGGCGGGCTGGATCTACCTTGTTGCCACTCATATCGGAACCGCCTTTATCCTGATTTTATTCGCGCTTCTGGCGCACGGGTCCGGTTCTCTGGATTTTGACGGCTTCAAGAGTGCGGGATATTTGCCGGTAACGGCCGGCCTGGCGTTTGTGCTGGCTTTGATCGGATTTGGGACAAAGGCCGGTTTCATGCCCATGCACGTCTGGTTGCCGGAGGCCCATCCGGCCGCGCCGTCGCACGTGTCGGCGATCATGAGCGGCGTCATGATCAAGACCGGCATTTACGGCATAGTGCGCGTACTCACGTTTCTTGGTCCGGCGCCTTCCTGGTGGGGGTGGCTGTTGGTGGGCGTCGGTTGTGTTTCAGGCGTGCTCGGCGTCCTGTTTGCCCTGGCGCAGCACGATCTCAAACGGCTGCTGGCATATCACAGCGTGGAGAACATAGGGATTATAGCGCTCGGCCTGGGGATGGGCCTGCTCGGCATAAGCTATGGCAACCCGGTCATAGCGCTGGCCGGATTTGCCGGAGCCTTGCTGCACGTTTTTAATCACGCGGTGTTTAAAAGCCTTCTCTTTCTTGGCGCCGGCGCAATATTACACGCCACTGGAACGAGAGAAATGGACCACCTCGGCGGCCTTTTGAAAAAGATGCCGCGCACCGGCCTGGCCTTTTTAATCGGCGCAGTTGCCATATCCGGTTTGCCGCCCCTGAACGGATTCATGAGCGAATTCCTGATTTATTTTTCAGCATTTAAAGGCATTCTGGCCGCTTCCTGGTCATTTGCGGCCGGTTCCTTGTTCGTGTTGGGGAGTCTGGCCCTGATCGGAGGTCTGGCTGCGGCCTGCTTCACCAAGGTGTTCGGCATTGTTTTTCTAGGCGAACCGCGCACCGCTCATGCCGCCCATGCCGTTGAAGCAGGCCCCTTCATGACCCGGGTTTTGAGCCTGCTCGCCATTGCCTGCGTTCTGGCCGCGATCATTGTTCCGTTTGTATTGCCGGCCCTTGGTGCGGCGATCCGGCAGATCCCGGGCGCCGGGGACTGTGTTGCAGTTCAAGCCGGGGTGCGATCTGCGGTTCAATTTGCGTTGATCGGCGCGTGGTCGGCAGCGGCATTTGCGGCCGTGTTTGTATTGTTGCGAAAAATTCTGTTCAGGCGAAAATCCGTTGCCGCGGCTTGCACGTGGGATTGCGGTTATATAGCGCCCACTCCGCGCATGCAGTACACGTCCTCATCGTTTGCCGAGCCGATAACCGTTTTTTTTGAAAAAGTGCTTCGCACCCGCAGAAAATTCGTGCCGCCCAAAGGTTTGTTCCCGGCAAACGCTTCCCTGTCGACCGAGACTCCCGATATAAGCCGCGAAAAGATGTATGCGCCGGTCTTTGCGGGCGTGGAAAGATTGCTGGCGCAATTCAGATGGCTCCAGCATGGCCGCCTGAATTTATATATCCTTTATATCGTTTTGACGTTGCTGGCGTTGCTGGCATGGAAGTTGAGATAATGATCTCTTTAATGTATATTCTGATGGCTCTGCTCATGGCTCCTTTTCTTCAGGGGATTGTGAACCGCACCAAGGCTTTTTTTGCCGGCCGCCAGGGGCAGCCTTTGCTGCAATCCTACTTTGACCTTTACAAACTGGTTTGCAAGGACGCTGTCTACAGCCGGACCACCACCTGGATCTTCAAGGCCAGCCCGATAATCGGTCTGGCCTGCATGCTGGCTGCCCTGATGTTTTTGCCGGCCGGGCCTTATCCGGCCTTGGTTCATTTCGAGTGCGATATAATCCTGTTTGTTTATTTGTTCGGATTGATGCGGTTTTTCATTGTTTTGGCGGCCCTTGACACGGGTTCCGGCTTTGAGGGCATGGGCGCCAGCCGCGAGGTTTTTTTCTCGGCGCTTGCCGAACCGGCGCTGGTCTTTGGCGTTGCCACCCTGGCGCGCCGGGCGGAAAGCATTTCTCTTTCCGGATTATTCGGTCCGGCCGCGGCCTGCGCCCTGCCAATATTGGCCCTGGTTGCGGTCTCGTTGTTCATCGTTTTCCTCGCTGAAAATTCCCGAATACCCATTGACGATCCGAACACCCATTTGGAATTGACCATGATCCACGAGGTCATGATTCTGGATTACAGCGGACCTGATCTGGCGCTGGTTTTGTATGCAGCGGCGTTGAAATTCTGGATTCTCGGCGCGTTGATGGTGAATATCTTCCTTGCGTTCATCGGCCTGGACGGGCCGGCGGTTATCCCCGTCTTTGCGGCTGGAATGATCATTTTGGCAGTGATCGTTGGAATCGTGGAATCGGCCATGGCGCGTCTGCGATTTTTGAAAGTGCCGCAGTTGCTGGTGGGCGCCGGCGTTCTTTCGGCCCTGGCGTTTGCTTTGGTGTTGAGGTTGAATGGATGAATAACATCGTTGATTTGATCTTGGTTTTTCTGATTCTGAGCGGCTTTGGGCTGCTTGGTTCGAGCCGGCTTGTTTCCTGCATCCGCATTGCGGCTGCGCAGGGGACGGCCTTGGGTTTCCTTGTCCTGGCGCAGAGCTTCGGCGTTTTGTCGCTCCGGGTGATATTCATTACCGTGGCCGTGGTTGTCTTGAAGGGTTTTGTGTTTCCGCATCTGCTGGAGCGGGCCTTGCGCGAATCGGATACCAGCCGCGAAGTGCAGCCGTTCGTCGGTTACGTGGGCTCATTGGTGACCGGCGTTATCATCCTTGTTTTCTCGTTCTGGCTGGGATTGAAGGCCGCTTTGCCCGTTGCCGGCGCCTCATCCATCATCGTCACCGGCGCATTTTTTCTTTTCCTGGTCGGGCTTTTCTTGATCGTTGCCCGGAAGACGGCAATTAATCAGGTGGTCGGCTATCTTGTCATGGAAAACGGCATTTATATTTTCGGTTTTGCCACGGTCGCGGAGATACCCGCCCTGGTGGAACTTGGCGTTTTGCTGGACGTTTTTGTGGCGGTTTTCGTGATGGGGATTGCGATCTACCGCATCAACAAGGCGTTCGATCATATTGATTCCGACCGGTTGCGGAGTTTAAAGGGATGAAAGCTTTTTATGTTGATGGAAATATGGAGCCGGGACGCCCTCGTCCCGTATTTTACGGCCTGTGGTCAGGCCGTCTCCAAGATAGAACAGATACGTTGCTATGAGCGTTTGTTCAAAGGAATTTTTGTTGCCGGCCCTGATTCTTGTGCCGGTTCTGCTGGCGCCGTTGAGCAGGCTGTTTCGCGCGGTGCGCGGCGTGCTCTGGTTCGGGTTTGCCGGCAATTTATTGACCGGCCTGACGGCCGTCGCCGCGATCGCGGGCGTTTCCCGGTCCGGCAAATTATATGCCGCCAAAGGCTGGCTCATGCTCGACATGCTTTCCGCGTATCATGTGGCCGTGATGCTTTTAATCACGGCGCTTTGCTCGCTATATTCCGTGGTTTATTTTTCCCGCGAGGCCGAAACCGGAAAGTTCGATCTTAAATCAGCCCGGCGTTACGTCATGCTCTCCCTGGGCTCATTGAGCGCCATTGTGCTGGCGTTGATTTCTAACAATCTGGGCATGATGTGGGTCGGAATCGAGGCGACCACTCTGCTGACCGCTTTTCTGATCTGCCTGCACGGCACGCCTAACGCGCTCGAGGCCATGTGGAAATATCTGCTGATGTGTTCGGTGGGCGTGGCGCTGGCTTTTGCCGGCACCTTGATCGTGGCTGCGGCTACAAACGCGGCGCACCTTCCGCAGACGGAAGTTCTTCTCTGGTCGCGGCTGATGGAATCAGCCGGACGCCTGGATGCGCGCCTGTTGAAAGTGGGATTTCTTTTCCTGGCGGTAGGCTTCGGCACCAAGGCCGGTCTGGCGCCGATGCACAGCTGGCTGCCGGACGCGCATAGCCAGGCGCCGGCTCCCGTGTCCGCCGTTTTTTCCGGGTTCCTTCTGAACGCGGCCCTTTATTGCATTTTGCGTTATGTGTCCCTGCTTGACGCGTCCTTGGGAGGCGGGGAGTGGGCCGGCGGCATACTGGTCACATTCGGCATAGTCTCCATCCTGATCGCGGCCGTGTTTATCGTTGCCCAGCGCGACCTCAAACGTCTGTTGGCCTACAGCAGCGTGGAACACATGGGTATCATCGCCCTGGGGATCGGGCTTGGAGGCCTGGGCGCATTCGCGGCGCTTTTTCATGTGCTCAACCATTCGCTCTGCAAGACGTTGGCGTTTTTCTGCGCCGGCCGGCTTGACCAGAAATACGGCACTCATGACTTGCGCAAGTTGACGGGCATATTAAAAACTTCGCCCGTGTGGGGCGCCGGACTTGTGGTAGGATTGCTTGCCCTGATCGGCCTGGCGCCGTTCGCGGTTTTTATCAGTGAATTCCTGGTGCTTAAGGCGGCCTGGGACAAGGGGGCATTGTGGCCCATGACGCTTTTTATAGCTGGCTTGTGCATTGTGTTCGTCGGCGTTCTCAGGCACGCCATTGCCATGGCCTGGGAGGACGCTCCGCATGGCATGGAGCGGGAACGCATTCGCGGTGTTGAGCTTTTCCTGGTTGTTTTGCCGCTGGCGGCGCTGCTGATACTCGGTTTCTGGATGCCTGCGCCGCTTGAATCGGCCTTGACGCAGGCCGCTTCGATTCTTGGGGGAAAATAATTGAAATTCAAAGAAATATCGAACGCTGATTCCATCCCGCTTTCCGATGTTCCAACGCTCTCGGAAGAAGAATTCCGGCGGAGCGTGATCAATTCGGTAGAAAAGGGGGCGCGTGTTTCCGCCCTTTTCGGGGTTCCGGCCGGCGGACGCAAGGCCAGGCTCTTTTGCGTGCTGGCCTGGGACGGGGCTGGTGTTCTGAATGTTCTATCCGCGGATGTTGATGGAAAATACCGGGCTTTGACGCCGGACTGCGCCCAGGTCCACCTGTTCGAGCGTGAAATTTTCGAACAATGCAACGTCAGGCCGGAAGGACATCCCTGGTTGAAACCGGTCAGGTTTCCGCAGTCAGGTTCCGGGGATTGCAATATTGCCTCGGACCGTCGCCCGGAGGTCGACGGCCACCTTGGAGGTGGACCGCGAGCTCCGCGTGCGGTCATTTGCCCAAGGCCCGATTTAAACACGCCGGCCTGCGGTCTGGCAGATTTTTTTGCCATGGAGGGCGAGGAAATCCATGAAGTCGCGGTCGGACCGGTCCACGCCGGAATTATCGAGCCCGGCCATTTCCGGTTTCAATGCCACGGCGAGACGGTCTACCATCTTGAAATATCGCTGGGTTACCAGCATCGCGGCATTGAGCGCGCTTTGATCGGCGGACCGGACAAGAGAACGATTCATTACCTGGAAACGCTTTCCGGAGACACTACGATTGGGCATGCCGCAAATTATTGCCGGGCTGTGGAGTCGTTATCCGGCTGCCGCGTCCCGGCCCGCGCGCAGGCGATCCGCGGCATTGCCCACGAGCTGGAGCGCCTGGCCAATCATATCGGCGACCTGGGGGCACTGGCCGGCGATGTGGGGTTTTTGCCGACGCAATCGTATTGCGGACGCATCCGTGGCGATGTTCTCAACATGACCGCGGAAATATGCGGGAATCGTTTCGGGCGCGGATTGCTGCTGCCGGGCGGG
>Ga0209749_1001984_pt1 | contig 15380 bp, 11 predicted proteins | sample EPASupsiteSAE347_FD_187267 | JGI IMG/M metagenome (GOLD analysis project Ga0209749, IMG submission 187267) | Bioremediated contaminated groundwater from EPA Superfund site, New Mexico - Sample SAE3-47 (SPAdes) (version 2) | ecosystem: Environmental > Aquatic > Deep subsurface > Groundwater >... | reverse complement strand
GCGGCGGGGCAAGGCACTTGACGAAGGCAGCGCCGCGATTCACGCCGACGCGCTAGCGGCGGCGTGAACAAGTTATTCTATAGTTTCCGGATATCTCCACGAGTCAAATGCCCATTTATCTGTCGTCTTTGCATCTCGCAACTAACCGGTCGTCCCTGTAATAGTCCAACTGCTTTAAAAGAATGCACAATATCTTGAAAGTTTTTATGACGATTCATTTTCTTCTTTACGTATATCATGCCAATTTTCAGGTTATCAGGAAATCTGATAATTCCTGTTTATCACTAATCACAATCCCTAAGTCCGGCATCCGCCGCGGCTCTTCAAATAGCGTTCCCTAAATTTACCCCCTCAGGGAGCCCCGTACCTGGCGGATCTTGAGACTAAAACACAGAAAGCCTTGTCCTGCCTTTGTCTATCGACTTCTGTGCACAGAAGTCAGCAACTTGACGATATAATTGCGCATCTAACGACGGAGTGAAAATTTTGTCTTTTTCCGGAGACACCTTCCGGTCTCTCCGGACCTCCCAGGATATGTCCTCGTTCTTCCAAAGGTGACCTTATAGAGTTGCTTGGGCTTGTAGATTTTAGTTGTTGCCATAAGGTCCTCCTTTCTTTCACGGGAAAAGAACAACGCATCATGGAACGAAGCTGATAGGTTACGATATGTTGCGACGATACACTCGTTTTTATAATAGTCAAGAAGAAAGTATGGCTGTCATGGAGATTTCCCTTTTTTGCCGGCCCATGAATCAGGACCGGCTCATGCTGTCAATTTAATCGGATGAAGAAGCAACATTTCCATTGACTTCACGATATATATCCTTTAAATACAGGCTGTTTCGCAAGATTATTGTTGCCGACTTCAAGGAAATTGTCTATGCTGCGCTCGGTTTTTCTGGTAACCGCAAGTGTTGTAATTACAGCCTTTATCTCTACTTGTTGCGTGATTTTCTCGTTGCTGGGGGCGGGAGAAAATTCCATCCACAAGGTCGCCCGGATCTGGGCGACAGTACTTCTGAAAATATCCAACGTCCAGGTCATTGTCCACGGCACGGAAAACATCGCCGCGGAACGACCGCAGATATTCATGTCCAACCATCAAAGCGATTTCGACATCTTGATCGTTCTGGCCTTCTTGCCGGGCCAATTCCGCTGGATCGCCAAGAAGGAACTTTTCCAAATACCGGTATTCGGCAAGGCCATGAAAAAAGCCGGTTATATTGAAATCGACCGGCAAAATCACGAACGGGCTATGCACAATATCGAGGAGGCCGCCCGTAAGATCCGGGAAGGAAAATCGGTCATGAGTTTCCCCGAAGGGACCCGGAGCAAAGACGGAACCATCAAGGACTTCAAGAAGGGGATGTTTCACTTGGCTCTCCAGTCGGAAGCCCCCATCGTACCCATCACCATCATCGGGGCAGCCGAGATCATGCCCAAGCGGTCCCTGAAGATCAATCCCGGTAAAATCACCCTGATCATCGATCGACCGATCGAAGTCACGGCCTATTCGGAAGCTTCCCGCCCGGAACTGATCGAGCGGGTCCGAAATGTTATCATGAAAAATTTTCACTCATGGCGGTAATCACGGACCCGATGACGGAAAAGCCGACAACCGGCAAAAGAAGGGCTGAAATTATCGGCGTTATCTGTTTTGCCGCCGGGCTTTTTCTCGTCCTTTGTCTCGGGTCTTACAATCCCCATGACCCTTCCTTTACCCGCTTTCTTCCCGGGGAGGTTAAAGTCCACAACCTTATCGGGACCTTCGGCGCTTACACATCGGACAGCTTGTTTCGGCTTATCGGGCTCAGCGCCTTTTTTCTACCCGTCGTCCTCTTTATATGTTCTTTCAAATTCTTTCTCAATGGCGCCTTCCGCATCACGGCGCCCCACCTGGTCGGGGCGCTGCTTTTTCTCCTGTCCTTTTCCGGCCTGTCCGCCCTCGTCGTTCAGCAGGTTTACATCTATGAAATCCCTCTCCGGGCCGGAGGTCTCCTCGGCAGGGCGGTGCATTTTTATCTGACCTACTATTTCAATCTTGCCGGAACCTCCATTCTGCTTTTGCTCATGCTGATTCTGTCCTTCATGCTGATGATCCATCTGTCCCTTGTTTCTCTCGCCCACTGGTTTCTCGATCGTCTCAAGAGGGGTTGGCAACGGCTGCAATTTCTTTTTTCCGGTCTGATGCGACGACTCAAACCCACAGCCAAGCCAGCCGAGGTCTTAATAACACCTCCCCGGGAACCGGCGCCGGCAGCGCCCCGCATCGACGAACCGGCCTCACTACCCGAGAAAGCGCGCCCTCCCAAGGCGAAACAGACCTATTTTGAGTTTTTTCCCGTTCCCGGAACCTTTACCCTGCCGCCGCTGGAGCTTCTCGATGAAGTCGAACGACGGGACACGAGGATGAAGAAGGAAATCCTGATCGGGAATGCAAGTATCCTGGAAAAGAAGCTTGCCGATTTCGGCGTCGAGGGGAAGGTTGTGGAGGTCCACCCCGGACCGATCATCACCCTCTACGAACTGGAACCGGCGCCGGGGGTAAAGATCAACAGGATTACCAATTTGTCCGATGATCTTGCCCTGGCCTTGAAGGCGGCCAGCATCCGGATCATCGCCCCGATCCCCGGCAAGGCCGTGATCGGCATTGAAATTCCCAACCTCGAACGGGAAGCGGTCCATCTCCGGGACGTCCTCGATTCGGAAAAATTCAGCGAATCCCGGATCAAACTCCCCATCGCCCTCGGCGTCGACATCATGGGTTCCCCGGTCATCAACGACCTCACCCGTATGCCCCATCTCCTCATCGCCGGCACCACGGGTTCGGGAAAGAGCGTCTCTCTTAACGCCATGATCTGCAGTATTCTTTTCAAGGCTTCTCCCGAAGAGGTTAAATTCCTGATGATCGATCCCAAAAGGATCGAACTTTCCGCATATGAGGGTATTCCCCATCTTCTTCACCCGGTCGTCGTCGATCCGAAAAAGGCCGCCCAGGTCCTTAAATGGGCTGTTGAAGAGATGGAGAGACGTTACGCCATCATCAGCGACGTCGGGGGAAAAAGTATCGAGGCCTACAACAAGCAGGCGGAAAAGGGGAAAACCTCCCGTCTGCCTTATATCGTTATTATCATAGATGAACTTGCCGACCTCATGCTTGTTGCGCCGAGGAATGTTGAGGAATCATTGGCCCGTATCGCCCAGATGGCGAGGGCGGCGGGAATCCATCTGATTATCGCCACCCAGCGTCCTTCCGTGGATGTCATCACCGGCGTCATCAAGGCCAACTTTCCCACCCGCATCTCTTTTCAGGTCTCCTCCAAGGTAGATTCCCGGACCATCCTTGATCAACTCGGGGCCGAGGCCCTGCTGGGGGCGGGAGACATGCTGTTCATCCCCCCCGGAACATCAAAATTGACGCGTATTCATGGCGCCTTCGTGGCAGATCGGGAAATAAAGAGAGTCGTGGAATTTCTGGAACAACAGGCCAAGCCCGATTACGATGCCTCGATCACGGAATATGAAGCCTCCCTGGAGAATCCCGAGCGGGGAGAAGAAGCGTATGATGAAAAGTATGACGAGGCAATAGAACTGGTCACGGACCTGAAGCAGGCTTCCATATCTCTCTTGCAGCGCTATCTGAAGATCGGCTACAACCGGTCGGCCCGGATGATCGAGCGGATGGAGGCGGAAGGAATCGTAGGTCCCTCCGACGGCGTCAAACCACGCAAGGTCCTGGCAAGAAAACTTCCCCCTGATTGAGGGGTCGGATAACCGATACGAAAACCCATTCATGAAAAAGAAAAAATTCCATATCCTCAGCCTTGGCTGCCCCAAGAATCTTGTGGACTCAGAAGTCATGGCGGCCCTCCTGACCTCCCGGGGTTACGGCATTACCGACTCCCCGCAAGAGGCCCATATCCTGATCATCAACACCTGTGCTTTTATCCTCCCGGCCAAGGAGGAGGCAATTGAAGCCATTCTCCTCATGGCCAAATACAAGCGCACGGGGGCTTGTGCATATCTCGTCGCGACGGGCTGTCTTCCCCAGCGTTACGGTCTTGAGCTCGCACCGGCCCTTCCCGAAGTGGATCTTTTCCTCGGCACAGCGGAAGTTGTTAATATCGCTGATCATCTTGCCGGACTGGAGGCAGGGGCAAGTAACGACCTGCGGGTGAAAGTCGGCAAACCGACTTTCCTGATGCGGTCCGTACATCCCCGCCTGCTCATGACCCCCGCCTACAGCGCCTATCTCAAGATCGCCGAAGGCTGCGGCAATCGCTGCGCCTACTGCATCATTCCCGACATCCGGGGCGAGGCCAGGAGCAGGCCTCCGGCGGATATTCTTGCCGAGGCCCGGGCCCTTGCCGGGCAGGGAGTCAAGGAACTCATCGTCATCGCCCAGGATACGACGGCCTACGGCCGTGATCTGCGGGGCCGTCCATCCCTGACTCGCCTCCTCACGGAACTTGCCGCTGTGGACGGCATCGCCTGGGTCCGCCTGCTGTATGCCTATCCCACCAAGATTACCCCGGAACTGATTCGGTGCCTGAACGGGGAAAAGAAAATCTGCTCCTATCTGGACATGCCCATCCAGCACATCGACGATGACATCCTCAAGGCCATGCATCGCCATGGCGGCAGCCAAGACCTCCGGGAAATCATCGGGATGGTCCGTGATGCGGGACCGGGGATAGCTATCCGCACTTCCCTGATCGTCGGCTTTCCCGGCGAGACCAGGAGAAAGTTTGACCGCCTCGTGGATTTTGTCGGGGAGATGCGTTTTGATCATCTGGGGGTCTTTACCTACTCCCGGGAAGAGGGAACGCCGGCGGCCACCCTGCCTTCCCGCATCTCCGAGGCGGAAAAAAATCGGCGCCGGGATATCCTCATGGAGGAACAGTCCTCCATTTCCCTGGCGATCCTGGAACAGAAAGTCGGCTCCCTTGAGGAGGTCCTCATCGAAGGGAAAAGCGACCGGACCGATTATCCTTTCCTCGGACGGAATTCCCGCCAGGCCCCGGAAATCGACGGCGTGACCTACGTGCGGGGAAAACGACTCAAGCCCGGCCGGATCATCCCCGTCCGCATCCGGGCGGCCAGCGAATACGATCTCTTTGCCGAAAGGATTGACATATGAATATTCAAGACGTTTTTAGCAGGTATCAGGCGGACCTCCGGAAGGTGGAAGGCTATATGGCCGCCGCCCTTCGCTCCGACGTCAGCCTGATCCCCCAGGTCAGCGAGCATCTTATCGGCAGCGGGGGGAAACGATTCCGCCCCCTCCTCCTCATGGCCGCCGCCGGCCTCTGCGGATATGAGGGAGAAAGGCGTCATCCCCTGGCCGCCGTAATCGAATTCATTCACACCGCCACCCTCCTCCACGACGATGTCATCGACGACGCCGACATGCGCCGGGGCAAAACGGCGGCTAATCACGTATGGGGAAACGCCGCCAGCGTCCTGGTCGGCGATTTCCTCTACTCCGAGGCCTTCCAACTCATGGCCGAATATGGGAACCTGGAGATCATCAAGGTTCTCGCCAGGGCAACCAACCTCATGGCCGAAGGCGAGGTGTTCCAACTCGTCAAGCGGGGCGATCCGGAGATCTCGGAAAAGGACTACCTGACCATCATTGAAAAGAAGACCTCCCATCTGATTTCCGCGGCCTGTTCCGTCGGCGCGCTGCTGGCCGACGCCCCGGGAGAAAAAGTCGCCGCCCTGGGGCGGTTCGGCCTCAATCTGGGTTTTGCCTTTCAGATTGTCGATGACGCCCTGGACTACACGGCCAAGGAGGAGGAATTCGGCAAGGCCATCGGGAAGGACCTCGATGAAGGCAAGATGACCCTCCCCCTGATCCGGACCCTCAGCCGCTGCTCTGAGGAAGAAAGACAGCGCATCCGGGCCGTTGTTGCCGACCCGGCCCGGAATGAAGCCTCCCTCCTTGCCGTCTTTGAGATCATCCGCCGGGATGACGGCATTGATTATGCCATGAACATGGCCCGCGCCTATATTGAAGACGGGAAAAGGGAACTGGCGATCTTCTCGGATCAGGCGCCCCTTAGGGACCTCCTGACCCTGGCGGATTATGTCACGGGCAGAAGGATATGAACCGTGGCCTCAAAGACCATGAATACTGACATCCCCCAAAGGCATCTGATTTCTCCAGAAGGTTACCTTATAAACCCCCTGTTTTTTTAATGAAATAACCCCTGCCCGGGCGACTTCGGAATTGGTCCCCTGTCCCTTGAGGATAGCGATAATATTATTATTTTTGGACACATTCGTTTTGATATCGATTATTTTTAGCGCCTGACCGGGGCGGCAGGTGATTTTCTCTCCCGGATAGAGACACCTCTTCTCCCCGTCACCGATCTGAAAAACTACATATTCCAGGACGGGGTCGCGAAGATCTACAAACATCTGCCCAAGGACCTGATCATTTCTTTCGGCCACAATCTGGTAACGCTGCCCGTTGGCGGCAATGGAGAAGCGCTTGATCAGGTCCCGATCGGTCCGGATGATGTACCCCCGGTCCTCGCCCTTATTATGCTTCGCGTTACCGACAAAACCTTTGAAATTCATGGCAATACTGGTATTTGCCCCGGTAGTGGCCCCAACATCGACCAATTCGATGGCATCCCCCCGGATAATGTCGAGATGGGCGCCATTGGGAAGATATTTCTCCTCCCCGTTGACCTTGAGACGGAAAAAGGCGATCTGGGGCTTGTCTGCCGCGGCTTGTCTCCCCGGCGCATCGTTTGTCGCAAGACGGATCGGCACGCGCCCGCAGACATAATTGTCCTTCCGGACCGTTATCTGGGTCGCCCGTCCAATCACTACGGGATTATGGAGATCGTTAATCTTTCCATAACCTTCGATATCGGCGCTCAGACCGCGTTCATAATTCGCCTCGATGTGGTCTATCTTGATGACGTCCCCGGAACGGACGGTTAACTGGTCCTGGTTGGACAGGACCACGGGAAGTCGGTCGTTGACCTTGACCACGAGGTATTTCATGGCAGGCATGGGCAGATTGATTCCCGGAACATCGGGCCTGATATCGAAAATGTTCATAAAGGCGTTAACCCCCAGGTTATGGTGGTAAATCCTTGTTTCCAGGGGCAGGGATTTGCTCGTTTCAATCCCGAAGGCGGGGATGCCGCAAGTAAAAAGGGCATAGTAAGTAGCCGATCGCCGCTGTTCCGGATGGCGGGTCGACTGGGTGGCGGTACGGTGGTTGTTGAAGTGGAAATGATGCTCCGGGTTCGCGATATGGGTATTCATCTCCCGGATGGCCCGTTTCGCCATCCCCTCCAGGCTGACCACATCCCCGGTCTTGACTTGCCGGTACTGATCCGTGTCGGCAATGATCGACTGACCGAACCGTCCGGGGTTCCGCATGAAACTCCGCCATTTATCCGAATAGAAACCGGAGCCGTCATGGAGATTGAGGAGGCAGTCGCTCTGGGCGATAAGCTTTTTCAGAATACCGACGATCTGGTCCTCGTAACTGGTACTTGTTGAATCGGCAAACTTCCGGTTCATGTCGCCGTTGACCTGACGCCTGTTCAGGATAATGGAGTACCAGTTCGCCCGGGGAACGACAATGAGGTTGCCCTGCTTCAGGTTCATGTCGGCATAAAGGTCGGCGGACAGGAACCCCCCCGGCTCATCCCCCTGGATGCCGCCGATGATCAGGATGGTTTTCCCCGGGGCTTTACCCTGCACCCGGTACACCGTCAATTCATGATCGGTTCCGGCAAAATGCCTCTCCACCGAACTCTTACCCCACGAGGGAGGGGGAAAGATGGACAGCAGGAGGTAAACAAGAAAGAGGAAGCAGGGGGTTTTAGTGGCCCATACTCTCACGGATAATTTTCCATTCCCCATCGATTTTAACCAATTCCAGCCGCTTCGCACGGTTGGATTTAATATTGGAGGCGCTGTATTTCTGGATGAAAGTGGCGGTGGCCTTCTGGCCGTCTGAGGACGTTTTGAGATTTTCCACTTTGACGTTGATGTTTTTGCTCGTTTTGCGGAGATCCTTCTTATAAGCAACCCAGCGCGACAGGTCCATCCCCCGGTTTCGGAACGAGGGGGCATAGCAGGCCCGGTAAGCTTCCATATTTCCTGCTGTCCAGCTCTTCGCCCAGTTTTCGACCAACTGCCGGACATCCTGATCCTTCACCGCTTCGGCAGGCTTAGCCTTCGAGGAAGCGGTTTTGGCGGTTTCCTTTGCAGCGGCGGCCGTTGACGCCTCCCGGGATCGCCTCTGTGGGGCGTCATTGTCCACAATCATCCAGCGATTATTTATTTTTTCCAAAAAGAGCCGCACATAACTGCCATGAAAGGAATCGGCGTTCTGAACGGAGAGAACCTGGTCGAAGAGGATAACCGCTTTATCCTCGAGGCTGCAGATGGTGATATCCTGCGGCCTGAAATCAAAATGATAGCTCGCGTCCTTGAGATTTTTTGTTTTTTGAACAATGACCTTCCGCGGTGAACCCGCCGAAGGCGATTCGGGATAGTACAAGCGGTTCAGGATACTCCGATCCCCATCCAGAATGGCCTTGGACCACCACATCATAACGCGCTCCAGCTCTTCCCTGTCCTTTGAAGGTCGTTCCATGGGAACCCACTTGATCGATTCTTCAATGATCACGGGGGTCTTCCCCAAATAGATGTATCGCGACAGGGCTTCTATGTCTTTGTTCTTCATAACCACACAGCCATTGGATTGAAAGGGCTGGAGGGATTTATTCGTTCCATGAATCCAAATATTGCTGCCGTTTTTCCCCATCCTTTTGTCCAGCAGATTGGGATAATCCAGGTGAAAGACCATGGTTCCATATGCCGGGTGTGGCTTGCGCATCTGCTCGAATTTGGTGGCAAAAAAGATCCCCCGGGGAGTCTTGGCGTCTTTTTGTTCCATTTTCTCGCCGGGAGCCTTACCGGTGGAACAGGGGGCATCGAAGACCATGACGACGTTGCCGCCCCGGTTCTGAAGTACATAAACCCGCTGCAGGTGCTTATCGATGAAAACGGCATATCCCGACGACAGCCTCAAAAGCGCTTCGGGAACAGAGGCAGCCAGCGCCGGCCGCAGCGGCAAGAGGGAGAAGGCTACGCCGACGCAAAGACCAATACAAAGAATGATGAGCAGCACGGAGGGATGGCGCGGCAAATCCTTGCCTTGCCTCCCCTTATTGTGAGAATATGCAATTTTCATATTTAGCGGGTTTGATTAGAAGCCTTTACTATATTTTCATAAGTATGCCCAAATTTTGTATAGGGGCTCTAACAAAATCCTTGCGAACCATCAAGGACAAATTTCGATTTCATTTTTTGAACCCCTCCCTCCGGAAAGACGATCCTCTTTGAGGGCCAGGGGAAGATGTTCAAGAATATCCTGGGCCGTGATTCCATCTTCACCCTCCTGACAGGCCGCCAGATCACCGGCCAGTCCATGTATATAGACCCCCTTTCGGATTGCTTCCGGCCAGGGCATGCCCATGCCGGACATCGCCGCGATGGCGCCGGTCAGGACATCTCCGGAACCGGCGGTCGCCATTCCGGGGTTACCGGTCATATTGATAAAAACCTGTCCGTCAGGACAGCCAATCAGGGAATGGGCGCCCTTGAGAACTATAAAGGCCCCCCAGGAGGCACAAGCAGCCTGCAAGACGTCAATCCGGCGACGCCGGATCTCCGCTAACCGTTGACCGGTGATTTTTGCCATTTCTCCGGCATGGGGCGTCATTACGGTTGGAAATGAGCGTCCCTGAATGAGCGCGGGGTCTCCGGCCACCGCCGTGATCCCGTCGCCGTCAATCAAAACCGGTTTTGCGAGGTCGGCAACCAGTTTCCGGACGAGGTCCTGCGTCTGGGGGTCCAAGGATAGTCCGGGTCCGATGACCACCATATCAACCTTTGCCGACAGTTCCATGAGATCGTCATAATTGTCCTCCCTAACGGCCCCGGACTTGGTTTCCCGAAGGGGGACAAACACGATCTCTTTTCCCTGGCCGGCAATGATTGGCACTACCGAGGCGGGGGCGGCGAGCCGGGCGTATCCCCCCCCCGCTTTCAGGAAGGACATGGCGGAAAAATAGGGGGCCCCCAGATAATTCGCCGCGCCGGCTACAAACAGGACATCCCCCATGCTCCCCTTATGAACGTCCCGATCCCGGACGGGAAGGGACAGATAATCGTTGGTCTGGATTTTCAGGCGCTCATGATTGTACATACCCGGGGGGAAAGAGATATGGGTCACATAGAGCTTGCCGCATTTTTCATGGCCGGGATAAAGGATATTGCCAAGCTTGGGAAGACCGAAGGTCACCGTACAGTCCGCCTGGATAGCGACGCCCATAATTTCTCCCGTATCGCCGTTGACTCCGGAGGGAATATCGAGGCTGAGGACCCATTTGCCTCCCCGATTGACCGCTTCGATCACCTCCCGGTGCAGCCCCCCGACCTCCCGGTCGAGTCCCGTTCCGAATATAGCGTCAATCACCCCGTCGGCATGGCGGACAACCCGCCCCGGATCGCCGGCAACCGTTTCCAGGCGCTGAACCTCCACCGGCAAAAGGGCCAGCATGTCGAGATTGGCCTTGGCCGCCCCCTGGAAGCGTCCCGGATCACCCAGGATATAAACCTTCGGGATGCCTCCATTGGACAGAATTTTCCTGGCGACAACGAATCCGTCGCCCCCGTTGTTTCCCATCCCGCATAAAATGACATACCGCTTCCCCTTCAGCCCCCGCTCTCCGGCGAGGACGGCAGCGGCCCCCTGACCGGCATTCTCCATAAGAATCTCGGCGGGGATTCGCAAGGATTCCGTGGCATGGCGATCCATCCGGCGCATTTCCTCAACACGGCTGACTTTCATCGTTTTCCCCCTCACGAAAAAATCTTTTTCTTTCCCTTATATTTTGTTACAATATACCCGTCAAGAGTAACATAACGGGGTCAGACTTACTTATTGACATTTGTCATCAAATGTCAATAAGTAAGTCTGACCCCGTAGTTAGCCGCAAGGAGATACACGATGAGAAAATGTATCGCTCCCGCAATCATGGTTCTGATCCTCCTCTGGACCCGTCCCCTTTTGGGGGAAAATTATACCTTGAATGGAGACATGGACTCGGCAATCCGCTACGAACTCCAGGAACAGGTCACAGCTAATCCAGGGGTCAAAAAAATCGTCCTGAGCTTCGTCGTTCCCCAGAGCTTCACATCGCCGACCTACAGCCAGGACATTAAGGATTTCAAGGTAATATTCAATCCCGAGCCGCAGGATCGTGAGGAAAAGAGGGATAAACACGGCAATATGGTGATCACGGCAACCTGGTCAAGGGTTCCGAACACCGTGGATGTCCGCCTCTCCTGTCAGGCCAAGAGCAGGACCCATCTCAAGACCCTGTCAACCGGTGCCCCCTTCCCGGCCAATTACTCCGGCGCAGAATTTGTCGATTATCTGAAGAGCACCGAACAGGTCCAGGCAAACGATCCCCGGATTCAGCGGCTTGCCGCCGAGCTGACCAGAGGGGTAAAAACGCAATATGATGCGGTGCAGCGGATTGTCTCCTGGGTGGTGGACAACGTCCGTTATGTAACCCCCCCGGTCCGTTACGACGCCGTTTATTCACTGGAATCGGGGAAAGGGAACTGCCAGAATTATTCCCATCTCAGCGCCGCCCTCCTGCGCTCCCGGGGAATTCCGACCCGTATCGTTGTCGGGGTGACCCTCAACGAGCCCTACAATATCGCCTGGCAGAAAGGGGTCCTGACGTTCAAGATGGGCCAGGGACGCCACTCATGGATTGAGGTCTGGTTCCCCGATCTGGGCTGGGTCCCCTTCGATCCCCAGAACTCCGTGCTGTTCGTTTCCAATCGCTTTATCCGCATCGAAGTCGGCGCGGACAACAACGAAACAAAAAACGACGGCCTGATGCGCTGGTCACAGCTTCAGGAAGCGAGAAGGCCCGCCCTTCAGGAAATCATCAACGCCAGCTTTACCGCCGATCAGGTCAAGATCAAAGGGGACCGGGAATCCTACGGACCGAAAAACCTGCTCCTGACCCCGCAGGTCAAGGCCCAGTTTCAACAGATCGCCATCATCCCCCCACCTCCACCGCCACCCCCGCCAAAAGATCCGGGCAAGCTGCGTTACAAGGTTCCTTTCCTCTACGGAAATCTCGACTATCCTGAGGACGTCGATTTTGCCTTCCCCAGATCGGTGAAAGCAGAAGGCGCCGGCCAGTTCGAGATGCAGAACAATTTTCTGGTGGAGACGGCGGAGTATGTAACCACCCAGCGAACCCAGTACGCCCAGGTCTTCGTCCTGAAAAAACCGGTGAAGCTCGCCAAGGTCGGTCTCGCCCTCCACAATTTCGGCGGCGACGGCATGCTCTGGGTTGACCTCTTCAAGGATGACAAGGGTAAGCCGGGGGCCCTCATGGCTACCAGCGCCATGATCGGCGTCGATCAAATCTCCATGAAGCCGGGGTACCGTTGGATTGACTTCGACTTTGCCAAGGAAAACCTCAACCTCATGCCCGGGTCCTACTGGATCGCCCTGGGCTTCACGGGCAGCCCCATCGTCAACTGGTTTTATACTTACGGGAAACCGGTTGGCCCGGTATATGGGACACGCTACAAGGGCGTCTTTGACAGCGACTGGAGCGGCGCCCTCAGTTATGAATTCAATTATCGGATTGCAGGTCTGACGGTAAAATAGGAGAGACTGACTTCTGATTAAAAAACACGGGCCGGCTCCTTACCGGGGCCGGCCCGTTTCCGACACGCAGGAAAATACTCCCCGGATTATTTTTTCGCTTTCGTTTCCTTCTTCTTCGGCGTCGCCTTCTTTTCCGCGGCCTTGACTGGGGCGGCCTTGGCCGGTGCAGCGATCTTTTTAGCAGGCGCGGCGGCCTTCTTGGCCGGTGCTTTGGCAATCACAGGTTTATCCGTTTTTTTTGCTACGGCCTTTGCTTTCACCGGCGCGGCCTTGATAGCTGTCTTCACGTCCTTTTTGGCTGCCGCCGCCTGGGTGGCTTTAAGGACGGCTTTCTTTTTCGCCTTTTCAGCAGCGGCCTTGCCTTTTGCCATAGGTTCCTTACAGCAGATCAATTCTGCCATGCTCATCCCCGCCACCTCATCGACAACAACAATCAGACCACATAATTCACAGCTTAACAGATCACCTTTTTTTGCCTTTGCCATGCCTGTTTTCCTCCTGTCATTTTTTATTCCTGGCCATACCCCCACCAGTCATCATATTTTTTATTCATAGATGAAATCCTTGATCTTTTCAAGTTTAATTTGATTTTATTATATTCTTTTGACACGCCTCCCGATTTATTCTATAAGGGGCCGATCTAATTGAATTCTAAGGAATATTCTATAATAAACCAAGGAGGAATTCCAAAACCCATGAATCCATCAACGGAATCAGTCCTTTATGATATTGTGATCATCGGGGGAGGACCGGCGGGCTATACCGCCGGCCTTTATGCGGCCCGTGCCGGACTTAAGGCCCTGCTCATCTCCGGGGCCTCGACGGTAAGTCAGATCACCGTTACCGATCTCATCGAAAACTATCCCGGCATCCCTGCGGGCATCAACGGTTTTGAGCTTGTGGAAAGCTTCCGGAAACAGGCTCTCTCCTTTGGCCTCGAATGCATCACCGCCGACGTCCAGACACTAGAGACTCTTAATCATGGAGAAAAGAAGGCCTGGAGAGTCCTGACGGACAGCCGGGCATACGAGACCCTTTCCCTGGTCATGGCCACCGGCGCCTACTGGCGCCACCTTGGCGTTCCCGGTGAGGAGGCCTTTGCCGGCCGGGGAGTCTCTTATTGCGCTACCTGCGACGGCCCCTTTTACCGGAAACGGGAAGTGGCGGTTGTCGGCGGCGGCAATACGGCCGTACAGGAAGCCATTTTTCTGACCCATTTTGCCAGCAAGGTAACCATTGTCCACCGGCGCAACCGCTTGCGGGCCACCGGCGTCCTCCAGCAACGGGCCTTTGCCAACCCTAAAATCGAGATGGCCTGGAATGCCGTTGTGGAAGAAATCGGCGGCCAGGGCGGAGTAGAATGGATAAGGGTAAAGAATGTCGTCGACGGGGCAACCCGGGAGATTCCCGCCGCCGGCGTCTTCATCTTCGTGGGCCTGATTCCCCAGACGTCCCTTGTCAAAGACCTGGTCTCCCTCGCGAAGGACGGCGCCATTATAGTCGATCGGGACATGAAAACCTCGGTCCCGGGGATCTTCGCCTGCGGGGACTGCATCCACAAGTCATTACGCCAGGTCATTACGGCCTGCGGCGATGGGGCGACAGCCGCCTACGCGGCCCAGTTGTATGTCGAGGACCTCAAGGGAGAGGCATACTGAATATGGATGCCCTGATCGCTGCCTGGCGGCACCTCCCCGGGCAGATAAACCCTAATTTCCTTGAATTTGGCGCCTTCCAGGTCCGCTACTACGGCCTCATGTACCTGGTCGCCTTCGCCCTGACCTATTTCCTCGTTATGTACCGGATCAGGGATGAAAAATACGACTATACGGCGGAAACGATCCAGGACCTGATGATCTGGGTGATTATGGGACTGATCCTGGGAGGCAGGCTGGGATATGTCCTGTTTTACAACTTCGATTACTATGCCCACCGTCCCTGGGAGATCCTGCTGCCTTTCGATTTTTCCGACGGTGTCCGTTTTGTGGGCATCAGCGGCATGTCTTTTCACGGCGGGGCGATCGGCGCCATAGTCGCCGCCGCCATGTTCTGCAGAAGCCGTCAGATAGATTTCTGGCGCCTGGCGGACCTCTTCTGCCCGGCCATCCCCCTGGGCTATACCTTCGGCCGCATCGGCAATTTCATCAATGGAGAACTCTACGGACGAGCAACCACGGTCCCCTGGGGGATGGTCTTCCCCCACGATCCGGAAGGGCTGCTCCGCCATCCTTCTCAGCTCTATGAGGCCTTCCTGGAAGGGATTGTCCTGTTTATCGTTTTATGGGCCCTAAGAAAGAAAAGTCCCTTCGACGGATTTCTCCTCGCTATTTATTTTATCGGCTATGGTCTGGTCAGGTTCTTCATCGAATTTTACCGGCAACCGGATGTACAACTGGGATATTACTTCGGCTTCCTGACCATGGGTCAGATCCTTTGTTTCATCATGATCTCCTGCGGCGCCGGGGTCCTTCTTTACAGGAAAAAGAAAACACAGAATAGATTCAATATGTTGAGAAAACAATAAGGAGAAACTACAATGTCTACAGAAGTTATCGGATGGAGCGCCTTCGCTGTTCTCTTCTTGGCAATGATAACCCTGGATATGGTCGTCGGCCACAAGAAGGGCAAAGAGATT
>Ga0209749_1001980_pt1 | contig 15384 bp, 14 predicted proteins | sample EPASupsiteSAE347_FD_187267 | JGI IMG/M metagenome (GOLD analysis project Ga0209749, IMG submission 187267) | Bioremediated contaminated groundwater from EPA Superfund site, New Mexico - Sample SAE3-47 (SPAdes) (version 2) | ecosystem: Environmental > Aquatic > Deep subsurface > Groundwater >... | reverse complement strand
CCAAAGATTGGAAATCGTGCAGGTTGATGGCCTGGCCTTCCAGAAGTATGCAGGTGACAATGTTGATAACGGCAAAGGCGAGCTCCTGGTGGGTGTGGGGTCATCTTGATAAATCGGGATGGAAATATGAGGGGACAACATAATTATTTTGAGGTGCTCTGACTTGATGGATCGCAGCAAGGTATTAGAGGTCGTGAGGGGATACGACCTCGATGATCTGCGAATCGGGATGATTGCATCCCATTCTGCCCTGGATACGGCAGACGGCGCAGTAGAGGAGAATTTCCGGACGCTGGCGGTGTGCCAGGAGGGGCGGGAGAAGCCTTATGTCAAGTACTTCCGCGCCGGTCGGGACAAATCGGGCAGGATTATAAACGGCATGATCGACGAGGTCCTTATGCTCAAAAAGTTCTCCCAGATTTTGGAGCAGGAGAATCAGGATTTTCTCAAGGAGAAGAACACTCTTTTCGTGCCCAATCGGTCGTTTACCTCTTATTGCGGCATTGACGCCGTGGAAGATCAGTTCCAGGTTCCACTTCTGGGCTCTCGGAACTTGCTTCGTTCCGAGGAGCGCGGCGACAAGAGAGATTATTACTGGATACTGGAGAAGGCAGGGCTGCCATACCCAGAGCCCGTGGAGGCTGAGGATATCAAAGAGCTGGTAATGGTCAAGCTGCCTCATGCTGTAAAAACCCTGGAGAGGGGATTTTTCACGGCTGCCTCCTACGAGGAGTACTGCCAGAAGGCAGATCAGCTCTTGCGCCAGAATGTGATTGATCAGGACGGAATTGAGCTGGCCAGAATCGAGCGCTACGTGATCGGGCCGGTCTTCAATCTGGACTTCTTCTACTCGCCCATCAGCAAGCAGATCGAGCTGATCGGCATAGATTGGCGCTTTGAGACCTCACTGGATGGGCACTGCCGCTTGCCTGCGCCCCAGCAGCTCACCCTCAATGACAAGCAGATCAATCCCGAGTACACTGTCTGCGGCCATAACTCCGCAACCTTGCGTGAGTCACTCCTGGAGAAGGCCTTTGTTCTGGCCGAGAAGTATGTGGAGGCGACTCAGGAGTACTATTCTCCCGGTATCATCGGCCCCTTCTGTCTGCAGACCTGTGTTGATAAGGACCTCAATTTCTACATCTACGACGTCGCTCCGCGTATCGGCGGCGGCACCAATGTGCACATGGCAGTCGGCCACCCCTATGGAAATGCCCTCTGGCGCACCAACATGTCTACGGGCCGCAGGCTGGCGCGCGAGGTGCGCATAGCTCTGGAGAATGACTGCCTGGAAAAGATTGTGACTTGATGACAGATACAATAGAAATAGGCGAAATCGAGGTTCCCAAGAAGCTGAACCGCACGGCCAAGAAGCTGGCGGCAGCAGGCGAGACCCTGGTGCAGATCGCTCCGGCTATCCTGCAAAGCAAGGCATCCAAGCAGATGCTGGCCATCGCCAGAGTGGGCATGCTGGACAAGGTTCTGGGCTATCTGGTGACCACGGATAGGAATGTGCATTTTGTGAGGCCGGGCATCGCCTGGGACAGCGTGCAGACTGTGCCCCTGGATCTAATCGATGATGTGCTGTACGTGGATGAGTTTCACAACAGCACCCTTAAGATCAAGGTAGGGGAGCGGGCGGAGAATATCGTGTTCTACGAGGACATGGACGGCATTAGGTTCTACAATTACATCAAGCGCATTAAGTCCGGTTCAGGAAGATAATGACATCCACCGCAAAACCGGGAGAATGCAGGGATAAGGGCGCCGCCCAGGGAGAGAAGGTGGTCACCCTCGCCGCCCACTGCCTGCTCAACCCTCTGACGCGAGTGAAGGGGCTCGCACCTGTGACTTTTCGGCCCGAGGAGGGCCCCACGGTTCAGCTCCCCTGCCCGGAGGCGCTCTACCTGGGTCTAGAGCGCTGGGCTGTTACTCGAAATCAGCTAGATGTGCCCCAGTTTCGCCGCTTCTGCCGCTCCCTGATCGAAGACTATGCGGACCTCCTGCAAATGCTGGCCCATGAGGGCGCAGTCTTGCGGATCGTGGGGGTGGCGGGCAGTCCCAGTTGCGGCGTGGAGACGACGAGCAGCGGCTACACGGGCGGGCTGCCGAGCGCAGCCGAGCACACGCACGTGAGCGGGCGAGGCGTGTTCATGGAGGAGCTGCTGGCCGAGCTGGTGCGGCGAGGTATGGCCTATGCAGCGGAGGAGATAGGGAAGAAGTGAGGGCTCGGGCGTGGAATGCTAAGCAATGGCTTGATCCGACAACTTATTGAAATTGCTTTATAGCCTCATCGGGTGTTATTACTATGAGCTTGAACTCTTCGGGTATTCGGTACTCATTAAGGACTCTGTCGCTTGTAATAAAATAGTCCACCTCATATGCCATGGCATATCCTAAATGAACAAGGTCTGTAGGCTTCATGCGATCGTCTCGCCAGGCATCGCTGTATAAATTGCAGCATATCTCTGCTACAACTCTGTTTGGATGACGAAACTTAACGTCACAACGATTTAGAAGACTGACGATCCTATATAGATCATCGACGTTATGTTTTCTGCCCTCAAAACAAATGGCGGATACCTCACCCAACACAGAGGTAGGCACGTATAACGCCATGCCATCGCGGGTACTCAGGGCAGATATCAGTTTTTTATATCACCAGGTGAGGGGCCTTTCTTTCGAGGATGATCTTCTATAGCGAAGAAGAGCAAATCCGTATCGATTGTGATGTCTGTCATCTCTTCTTCCCGAAGGCTCTCCTTACCTTGGCTAACATTGCATCCTGTTCCTCTCTTGTAATTGCCTGGATGATATTGCCGTGAATGTCAGTGGTACCGCCATATGGCAAAGGATTTTCAGGGTTAAATTTCGGAGCGTTAGATGTCTGGTTCGCCATATTATCACTTTGTTTCATTTGGATGCATTGCATAAAAGCATTGCTCCTTGAATCCCGTGGCAAATCAGCTTGATACGCCCCAGTTCCGTAGCTTCTGTCGCGCCCTTATAAAGCCGCATGCTGACCTTCTGGAGATGCTGGCCCGCCAGGGCGCGCGCCTTTGCATCGTGGGAGTGGCAGGCAGCCCCAGTTGCGGCGTTATTACTACGAGCAGCGGCTACACAGGCGGGCTGCCGGGCGCAGCCGAGCATGCGCGCGTGAGCGGGCGTGGCGTGTTCATGGCGGAGCTGCTGGCGAAGCTGGAGAGAAGGGGTGTGGCGGCCAGGGTGGAGGAAAGTCGGCAAGAAAGAAGGCACTGGCGGCGATTCCTGAGCTGGGGGCCGGGCGGGCGAATGCTGCGAGTGCATGAGACTGGCTGCCTCTTTTGATGGGGGTGCCAAGCCGGTCAAAGGCGATGGATTCTAGGTATTGTCACGTCATTCCAAAGCATTTTGTGATCGTAATTATGAATTAGGTTCTGTCAGGATTTCTTCGTCCGCAAATGCCGTTGAATTATCTTCAATTTTAAGAGAGACAATTTTACTATTTGATGTTTCTGTGGATTTAGTTTGGGAATTTCTAGGCTTTGCGTGCAAAGCCGGAATTTCCAAAAGCTATTAATAATTAGAGGATTTACTTCTTTCAATTATGCCTGAATGGGAGTTCTACTTGCTCATTGTTATCATTTTTGCGGAAATGGGGATGGCTATAGATGTGCCATTCGTGTTCGACGAAAATATCTCGAAATTAGCCGGCTCTGACCCCAATCAGTTGGAAGTGACAAGTTTACTTTCTCGCGACCTTGTCGGCATTCCATCCGTCTCGTATCCTGATTATGATTTTATAATAGAAGTTGCTTTAACTTCAAATGAATCCATTAATCGATCTGATAACTGCACTAAGGAATCGCAGAGTGTTCTATCAGGCTTAGTCCTATCCAATAGTTCAAACATAGAAAATGCGACAAACTCTTCGGCAGTGGATTTCTATACTGCAATAAACCCGTACTATTCTATCGCGGTTGCTGCTCCTGTCTTAGCTAACCAAAAAGAATACTGGTTTACGGAAGGCAATAAGAATTATAATGGCAGTAAGTACCTGAAAGCGATAGATTGCTATGATAGAGCAATCGAGCTAGATTCGCGATTAAAAGAAGCCTGGTGTAACAGAGGCTTAGCTCTTTGCAGATTAGGAAAATATCAAGATGCCATCGATTCATTCGGTCAAGCCCTTATCATCGACCAGGATTATTCAAATGCAAAGAGAAACAGAGATATTGCCCTTAAAAAAATTGCTTCCAATACATGGCGGGATTGACGTGCGAGAAGATGCGGATGCCATAATTAAGCGACTCTTGAGCATAATCATATTGGTTTTATTGCTCACAGTACCTGCTATGAGTCAACAAAATGAAATTAACTCGAGTGAGATCTGTTCAATTCAAACTGGTTCTGATCAAGAATTTGGTACCCTGGAATATTCTATTTCAAGGGAAGATGCATCCAATACAGACAATGTCGTCATGCAACCCAGATCGAATTTGGAACTTTATTTAAGTCTGGGTGTGCTGATATTTGGGCTAATCCTTATTATATTTACAGGAATTGTTGCATATAAGAAGAATTCAGGATGGGATCAAGAAGCAACCCGAATATTTGTAGTTTCAGTGATTGTAACTGCAGGATTGTTCCTTATGACTGCGGGATATTCCGATCAGCAAGTAGCACCAATGTTTGGACTGCTTGGAACGATTATTGGATATCTTCTTGGAAAGTCGCCTCCTGGAACAAGCATAAAAGAGAATGAATAGATGGATATAGCAGTTAGTAGATAAATGTATATGTCTTTATGACTATGAGATTTACCTTGCTTTGCCTAGTTATGCTTTGCAGTCCAGGATTAGCCTTAGATATTCCATTTGTTTATGGAAATGATAATGATTTGGCTGTCTATTCTCCAGCTCAGCTAGAAAAAGCAAGCTCTTCTTCCGCAGACCTAGTTGGTGTCCCTCCAGTCACTTTGCCGAAAGAGAATGAAATCTTGCTGATCCCTGTTACAGGTGGTGGCAGAACATCCGAAGGTAAATTAGAAAAGAAAGCAGGAGATCTAGAGGATGAATTGAATAGAAAAGTGGAGCCGGATGACAGGATACGTGAAGATGCCGAAATACTAGCATCCAAGTATCCAGGCGATCTCAGAATTGAGCAGATTTGTGAGATTTATATTTATTTGAAATATGGTGACATCAGCAAGAGTGGTTGGAGATATGTAAGGGATACGCGAGGAATAGATTCCTGGAATTACGCCAATGAATCGCTAGAAATAGGTGATAAAATAAATTGTGTAGGACTAGGGGATTGCGATGATTTTGCTATCCTAATGTCGGCCTTCGTTGAATCAATTGGAGGGACTACTAGGATAATTCTGGCAAATAATAATAGCATTGGCGGACATGCTTATGCTGAGGTTTACCTGGGCAGTCTGGATGATCCCAATCGCCAGGTAGAAACGATTATTGAATGGCTACAGGAAGAATATGGCGCTAACAAGATTTATGGTCATATGGATACCGATACCAAGGAGGCATGGCTTAACCTCGATTGGGGGATAGATGAAACAGGAAGCGCTCATCCAGGTGGACCCCTGTTCCAGGGAGATAAACATTATGTCCTTCGCATCAGAGACGAATACAAATTAATCCCATTAAGGATGGCGGAAGCAGTCAATAGGCCACCCAGAATAATTAGCTTAACTTCTGATAAAGGCAGTCCTCAAGAAGCAGGGGCAGCTATTACCTGGAAGGTTAGGGCCAACGACCTGGAAAGCGATCAAATAATGTATCGCTTTTTCTTAAATGGCTATTCGGCAACCAATTGGCAAAAAGACAATTCGTGGATATGGACGACCAGTGACGCAGATATTGGTGATAATAAAATCGAAGCATATGTAATAGATAGAAAACATGCCGGTCCGAATAGATTTGATAGCAATAAAGCGACTAATTTTTCAATAAAAGAGAGCAGGGAGGCATATCCTGAAATAATCCCGGAACATAGCAAGACTGAAGCGGTTAATGAGTCACCTAGAGTAATTAGCTTGACTTCAGATAAGGGTAGTCCGCAAGATATAGAGACCGTTGTTACTTGGCATGCAGAGGCGTCAGATCCTGAGAGCGATTCTCTTCTTTATAGATTCCTTCTCGATGGTGAAACTGTTTCTGATTGGAATTCCACTAGTAGTTGGTCTTGGACCACAGCATCCCGCGATATTGGCCAAAACCAAATCGAAGTTCAAGTAAGAGATGGAAAGCATGCAAGTTCGGAGGATTTCGACGATCGAGAGTCTTTAAGCTTCGTTGTAACTCGTCGCTCAATTCTGCCGGCAGTGCAATCAAAAATCAATATGACACCGCTTTCAGAAGAGATATATGGTACAGGTAATATTAAAAAAGATTACTATATATTAAATAAAGCAATGGATTACTCAAAAGTCTCAATAGATATAAAAAACGCTGCCTATTATGAATATAAGTATAGCACTTATTCTAACGAAATACAAAGCAAAGCTGATCTAAATTTAATTGTGAAGCAAGCAGATATTATTGTATGTTCGGGAATTGGACAAAATAGAAACAATATTCCAACTAATGTGACAACATCAATTGAAAATGGAAGTCTGGAATACAACGTTTCTGTGATTGCCTCTAATAAGGGTGGTGAAGCTTCCCAACGAATAATTAAGGCAAATGGTGATAATATTCAAGCCGCCGGATCATCTCTTGGAGAAAATAATTCAAAACTGGAGAACTCGATTAATGCATATCACAGCGAAAGATTTGAGGGAATACAAAGAATATCAATAGGTGAAGATGCTACAACATATACTCGTATCGATGCATTAACAGGACCATTGAATGCTATATCATCCATCACGGCAGGAGATCATATTCTAAATGCTATAGCGAAAGTCTCTTCTGGAGCTTCAGTAATAAGACAAAGTGTAAATCATACTGATGTAACGCAGAACTTCAATGGAATTATTGGGGGTGCTGACTTTAATGCATCAGTGGAGACTCCTATTGGAAAAAGGACAAAGGTATATGCAGTGACAGGAAGTGGAAATATAACCACTCTATCGCAGCAGGCTTCGGATAAAAATGCTTACTACGAAATGGAGTATGCATATCTTCCTGTTGTATATGAAACACTTGGATATTCAACGCCTGTTTATGATTTTGCTTACGCATTAAGTGGTTCTGAAGTCAACTATGACAAAATATCGGCAAGTTCTTTACTGGCAGATCATTGTGAGAATTTGCAGGCCATACATAAAACAGATATCCGCAAAAATGATATGGCATATACAAAAGTCAATGCAATAGCGGGACCTTTGAATGTTACGTCTTATGTTGTTACAAAAGATGGCACTTTAAAAGCCATCGCGGATATAGCAGCCGGTGTTGTGTCCATAGATCAATTCTTGAGCCAATTTGAAGCTCTTCAGAAATCCAAGGGAGTCATATGTGGAGGCACCTATGATACCATGAGTGCAATATTCAATAATATTAATACACGTGCATTTAGCGTAATAGGGAGCGGAAACCTGATTAATCTAACCCAACTCACTTCATGGGAGAATGCGCACTATGGAGTTGAATACGTATATATGCCTGCATCGTACTGGAATAGAACCTATGATTTAGATCTAAATGCAAGCAAGATTGAAACCGCTATGCCAACTTAATGCCTACTTAGGTACCCAGGAGCAGAAAAAATTGGTTTTTGTTAATATTTAGCAAGAATGGCAGTCTCAACTGTGAGACACGCAAACAATTGCGAAGTGATTCCAAGAGCTGCACGCCAGTCCGCTTTTCCGCCAGCAGGACCTGTGGCCTCCCGTGAGGCGATCCGTGCGCCATCCTTCCTGCGTCATTGTCGCCACTGCTGCCGGGCATCGCTTCAGCATCTCTTGATCCCATGAGATCAGAGCGGCATCAAACGCATCAGCAACGGCGACATATGCCGCATCGGCACCTCGCAGGCGATGCTCTACTGCAATTTGCGCTGTCCTTCTGGCCAGCAAGAGATCAAGCGAGATCAGCTTTATTCCTGGAAAATCCTCAATCATGCAGATGCAACAAAAACGCTGGCATCGATAGTGATTCTCATCTTCGCATCTCCGAGAGAGCCTCTACGGCACTCTTTTCTCCTTTCCAGGCGCGGCTCACCTTCTGAGCCAATTCATCCATTTGAGCATCCCAGTCGGAAACCGGCTTTCGCTCAGCCTTTCCAGATTTCAGCGAGACCAAAAGGGCAACTGGGCAGCCTTCCGGGCCGGTCAACGTGATGGATTCCCCAAACGGCAGGCCTTTGAGAAGTTCTTCTAAGTTGCATTCGGCATTCTTGATGGACACAGCTTCCGACATCTTCCTGCCTAATTTATTATTTGAATGGCTAATAAATCATTACCTAATCGATAACAAATAGTCCTATTGAACATAATAATATAAAGTATCTTTTCCGGATCTATGTTCTTTCTGTCATCTGGATTTTTACTGCGGTCTGGCTTTGCGCCGACCTCATTGTCTGCCCGACCGGCCTCCTGCGCCCATACACGAGCGTGCAGGCAGCAGTTAGATGAGATTCTCTAATCCGCATGAATCAATAGTTGTCTCACCACCGGAGATGAAAAACGCCGACTGCCAGACCGAGCCAGGGGTTTTTTCATCCCGATCAATCTGGTTGCAGGTAATGCATTTTGCCAACAAAGCGGACGAACTAGAGGTTGCCTTTGAGCAACTGGTAAACGAAATAGACCACAATTGCGAACATAGCCAGTCCGCCCAGGAACCACATGGTTTTCCAGAGGAAAGCAACGATTACGACTGAAAGGACCAACAAAAGCAGGTTCTTAATATTTCTCTCAATAGCCATGTCTTAGATAGTGCCATCCTCCAATAAAACCGTTTCGAGCGGAAGAATCGCCACTCCAAACGAAGTTGGGGGACACTCGCCAGAAACGATAACTATAACCTGATTACACTCTGATAAAATGAGGTGATAAACTACGGAGAAAATCGATTTTGATATCATGAAAGCAATAGCTGACCTCAAGGTCCCCTACCCAAAAGCAGATCGGATTAATTCATTAGTAAGGATTGATCCTGAAGAACTTGGGGCACGCCTGGGTGTCTTGGAGATGCAAGGATATGTCAAGAACCAGAGCGAAACGGAAACGGTGGGTTCAAGTCTCCCCAACGGTGTATGTGCGAGCGGGCTGACTAATTCGGGGAGGCGGGCTTTGGCGGGACCGAGATGGTAATTCGGTCAAATGCCCCACAAAAACTGTGTGGTTGGATTCGTTCTCGATCGGCCGGCATGATGGAGATAGTAGTAACCACAGATCTAACGCTACCTGCAAACCAATCGGACCGAAACACTGCTCATCAGGTCTCCCCCGTCCGGACCCGAGCGCACGCAGGCTGGCCCCCGAGCCCGAGCAGCGCCGCCCGGAAGCGAGGCCCGGCATGGAGGGCAGCTCGCCTGGTTCTCGCGCGCTGAGTGGTTACTCGAAACCAGCTTGATGTTCCCCAGTTTTGCCGCTTCTGTCTTGCCCAGATCGAACACTACGTGAACCTCTTCGAGATGCTGCCCAGTCAGGGTGCACGCTCGCACATCATGGGATTAGCTGGAAGTCCTAGCTGCGGCGTGCAGACGACAAGTAGCAGCTACAGGGGCGGGCGGCCCAGGAGCCAGGACCCGCCAGCGCACACGTGAGCGTGCGAGATGTGTTCATGGAGGAGTTGCTGGCGGAGCTGGGGCGGTGGGGTGTGGCTTTTCGGTCTGATGAGGTTGGGAGTTCTTATTCCGCAGAAGAAAGCTTTTTTTTTGCGTTTCATCTTGTGAATTTGTAGTTTATATTTTGATATTATTTTAGATTAGGTAGATATGCATAGATTTGTTTTGCTTGATTAGCAAGCCGTAAGTCGAATAAGTAGCTAATAGCATCAGCCAATTTGAGCGGTATGCCGATAAGTATTTAGCGAATTACTTAGAAGCCTTTTTTTGCTGTAAGGTATGATCTGGAGGCTGAATCAATGAAAAACTTTTTGGCTGTATTGATGACCATATCTCTAATTTCTGCATCTCTGGTGGCATGCGTCTCTGGAGAATCGCAAAAAAATCAATGCGAACGGTGCAAATGCACAAATGACAATCTTATCACATCTCAAAATAGTGCTACAATCGATGGGAATTCAGACGTTATTGATCTCGGCAATGGATATGAGCTAGTATACACGAACTTCAAGGATGACTATCAAGAATTTGTATTTAATTTGCGGAAGGATAAGAAAACTGAATGTGGAATAATACTAGAAGGATATGATAGAAATGCCTCCTGCTATTGTGATAAAAACGGGAAACCATTGGTATATATTCATTTTGATGTATACAATGTTAGTGGTTTTCTGCCTTTTTTTGTTCAATGGGAATGGCTGTGATTGGAGAGATGAATGCTAATATTTCACTCCTTGGAATACTCAAGAAATTAAACGGTGGAAAGAAATCCATTTTTTTATTAATTATAATATTACTTATAATAGTTCTCGAAGGGACGTGCAAGATTGCGACTGAGGCCATATCTGCTGATATGATCGATTTAGGTAATAGTATTGATATAAAAAATAAAAAAATAAATGGCGATATTACAATAATCAATAAAGAAATTAATTGGACCATATATATTGAGGACTGCGAAATCGATGGTAATTTAATCCTCAAAGAATCCGAATTTTTGAAATCTGTATCTTTTGCCAATACAACTATTAGGGGAAGGTCTTCTCTTGAGCATACAGTCTTTTCCGATCTTGCCACGTTTGAGAAATCATGTTTTATGGACATAGCAAATTTTGATTATGTATCATTTGATGAAGCCAGGTTCACGAAATCCAAATTCTCAAAGGATGCCAGATTCATGCATAGCACTTATGGCAAAGGATCGTCGTTTGGCAATTCGATCTTCAATGAAGATGCCATATTTACTCTTTCTAAATTCAAAGAAGTAGATTTTAATCGAGTTGAATTCAATGGAAAAGCCATTTTTTACAGAGTTATATTTAGGGAAAATGCTAACTTTAATTCAGCTGTTTTATCCGAAGAAGCTGATTTCTATAATGCAGACTTTCAAGGAGATGCAGACTTCTCCGATCTCAAGGCATCAAACGAAATAGATTTTTCGAAATCAAATTTCTCACAGGAGGCCAATTTCGGCAACATCAGATTCAACGGTTATGCTAATTTCAAAAATGCAAGCTTTGAAAGTCTCAAGCTAAATGGTGCTATCTTTAATCAATTTTACTTGCCCTGGAAAAATGTTAAGGGTAAGTTAGATTGTGATGAATATTTATACTTGTGTATGATTAATAGTTATAAAGAAATGGGTTTGTTTGATGACGCTGATGATTGTTATTATTACTTCAAGGATAATTATCGTCAGTCATACCCGTTCAGCGATTGCATCGAATTAATCCTGGGTGAACTTTATGGATGGGGTGTAAAGCCACTTAATACTATAATGTGGTCAATTAATTTTATCTTAATTTTTGGACTGTATTTTTGGTTTCCTTATATATTAACCAAACCTCATTGCGCCGAAGGAAAGACAGACATACCAGGAGATAAATCTTCTGAGCGTAGACTAAATAGTTCAATGCAATCAATGGAGCTTCATGCCGGAAAATTCTTTAATGCAGCCAAATCCACATGTCTCTCATTAATTATATCCTCAATTCTCAGCGCAAGAATCTTTGCTTCTGCATTGACTTCTACAATAGACGGTCCATCAATGAATGGACCTGGGAGAAATATTGCCAAATTTGAGAAATTATTGGCTCATCTCATGGCATTTCTTTTCTTGATAGCAGTTTCAAAGACAATATTACGGGAAATTATATAAGTTTCTTATTTATATAGTGGTGGTGGGATCCCAATGAGGAATTGGATGTCTATAAAACCTATCGAAAAAGAGAAGATAAATTACAGGCAGTACCTGGTGTAGGTGTTGAGATTGCTTTTTAGCTCAATCCATGCGTATCCCTAGATTGCCTGGTAGACACTGATTTTCAGCCCTCCGTGATTGTCGCTATAGCCTCCGCCATCAAAGACGCGGGCTTTGAGCATCTTTCCTTCTCCATAGACCACTGCCTCATAGACATGAGTGGGATTGTATTCAGCCGGCTTTCCAGTATTCTTCTCTATGAGATCGCTCAGGTGAATCGATGGGTCGGTCAGTTCCATCTGACCCCATATTTGCGGTACGTCTCCGATTCGCCATTTTGCGTAAACAAAACAGGAGTCCACACCATCCGGTTCGGGAGGGTTGTCCCAGAGGCTGCATGTCCCCTCTCCCACAATGATGTAAGGCCGGCCCTGATCCAGGAAGAGGATATCCTGGGGATCGGTCCAGTCGGCTGGAATTGATAGTGGACCGATGAGGAGCGCTCCTTTCTGATAACTGGTTCCATTAGCGGCAAGTTTGCCCGTGGCAGGTGTTTCCGCGGTTGTGCCCTGTTTTGTACCTGCCTGCTCTGTTGTTGCACTGCCTTCCAATTGCTGCATGTGACCGCAATCCCCATTCAGGCACGAATAGACGGCTTGCCAGCGATCCAGCTGATCGTTGTAGTAATCTATTTGCTCCTTATTGCCGCTCTGATCGGCATCCATCAGGTTGCGCGTAGTTGACAGCATATTGTTGTATGCCCAATTTCTCAGAGCACCCATCGTGAGGTTCGGGGAACTCATAAGAAGGGAAGAGAGCGTAGATGGCGGTTCAGGCAGCTGATAAGAGGCTGCCCCTATGAAATTTAAAATGTACTCCTCATAATCAGATTGAGACAAATCTTTCCCTTCCACCGATGAAATTGATGAAAAGGCGACAAACATGGCGATCATGATAATACCGACAGCCATCCTATGGGATTTCATATTTTTACCTCCCGTATGCGGTCTCCAATTTATTAGCTTTCAGCATTCTGAAATCTAATAGTGAATGTTGATATTAGTGAACTACCGCGTCCTGAAGGGCGCGGCTTCCCACTTCATCGCCAATACTTGCATCACGGTTATGTGATGTAGAGGTTTTAGTTCTATGGGCGCTACGGGCTGTTCCATCCCTGTGATGAGTATGTTCCTGGAAGCATTGTAGTCTCGATCACATGAGAATCCGCAATAAGGGCACTCATGTACTCGTACTGACAGATCTTTCTTTACAATGCTTCCACAAGCAGAACACCTTTGAGTGGTGTTCTTGGGATCTATTTTTATCAGCTTTCGACCAGCACTTCGAGCCTTGTACGAAAGCATGAATATGAACTTAGACCAGGATGCATCATGGATGCTGCGATGCATACCATTATTATGGCCTTTCTCTTTCAGACCTATAACATCAAGATCCTCAACGCAAATTATATCGAAGCTAGACTGATTATAATTCATGGTGTTGTACCAGCCATATCCTTTGAAACGGACATGACCGATCTTTCGACCATTCATCTTGGACGCTGCAAGTCCCTTGAAATTAGACCAAAGAGTATAATTCACCATCTGAAGAACTTTGGAATAGACCAGATTCAGCTTCGGATTCTCAAGCTTAAGATATGGAATCATGTTCTGAGTATTATAAGTCTTGAGCTTGATGCCTTTCTCCTTGGCATCATTCAGGTCTTTGAGAAGCCGATTATAGAGCCACCTGCAAGCATCCAAATTCTCTGCTAACTTCCATTGAGTGATCTTGTTCGGGAAGATGGGATACTTGTAGCTGATCATCATACGAATACAGATATGCATACCTAATATTTATATCAGTTGAGAGCGGCGCGAAAGTAATCATGGCAAAGGACTCCGCTTTCATCCGTTGCGACTGCATCGCAACTCCCGCAAACTCTGCGGAGTTAGCGAGATCACCCGGAAGGATGGGGACTTCCCGCTCCGTCCTTCGCAATCCTACAAGTTAAAAGAGCGAATCAAGAAAGGCATAGGTGACTATAGGATTATCTATCGAATTGACGAGCAGCGCCAGGAAATTCTCATAGCAATAATTGCCAGAAGGGATGAAGAAACGTACAAGCTATGAAATTCATTGTCAGGCATCTTCCGCGCGCGGTTAAACGCGTGGACCAGTCGTGCGCCTTTGCGTCCTGCGATCTTGGCGGTTTGCAGTTGATTGGCGCGTGAAACTCGATAAGCCAGTTGCTTGGACCGCTATTTTGAGGTCTCTCTACTTTTTACGATAGCAATCTCATCTTCCGTGAGCCCGTACAGCTTGTAGACCACCTGATCGATCAGCTCGTCCGTCTGCCTGATCCTCTCTCGCAGCGGCCCCAGCTTGCCCATCGATCCCTCTAACTCGGCCCGGAGCGCCTCCGCCGGCTCCCGTCTGGCTGGATCGATGGCCAGCTTCTTCTTGTTCTTCCTCAGCACCGCCATCAGCCCCTCGTAATCGTGCTCGTAGTAGCTCTGCAATTTGGTCTTGGGCGTGAGGTCCTCAACTTTGGCACCCACGTATCCTTCCAGCCAGCCCAGGAAGCCTTTGATCTCCTGCTGCTTCTGCTTGTTCATCTCCAGCATCCTCTCCGCCAGGAAGGCCAGCAGATCGTGCACCACATCCGATTTTTCCTGATCGGCGATGAAGTTGCCAGCCTCGTCTTTGGGCAGGCAGGCCTCCACCTGGGCGAGGATTTCTGTGCGTTTGCCTTGGGCGTAGAGTTGCTGCAGCTCCACTCCCAGGCGGGCGCGCTCGGGCGCGGAGGTGGTGAAAGAGATGCGGCGGATGGGAAATGAGGCGATATCCGTTCCTTTCAATTGAGCGAAAGCTTGTCCTTGATCTCTCGTTCTTCGTATTCGTTCCCAATTCATTAGCTTACTATTTAGAACAACACATAAAAAATGAGCCGACAAATTTGTTTTTGGAATAATAAGATAAAGATTTTTAGTTGCAAGATATCCATTTACGTCCACGCAAGAGATAAGCGTATCTCCAGTTCTTCGAAGCAAGACTTTCTGAGACACTCGATACATATTTATGTCAGCATTACTTTTCAACTCTCCGGGAACGAATCTTACATACAATCCGCTCCATTTACATCCATATCTTTCAACATCGGTTGCATTTAGTATCGGCTGGTCCAAATCATCTCTTTTTTCATTAGATAGGTATTTGCCGTTATCTCGTGTTTCAACACCACGATAGATAATGTAGTAATTATTCAGGTCAGATAATAAATTTCGTCTTAGAATACTCGGCTCATCGCTAATATAATCTCCAAAACCATCCTGCAACTTTGACTTTAATCGTGATTGAGCGATTTCCACGTATCTATCAGGTAGAATTCCCCATTCGTTCTTGTTAATACCAATCTTTACGATTTCGTCATCATAGGATTCAATCTT
>Ga0209749_1001974_pt1 | contig 15417 bp, 12 predicted proteins | sample EPASupsiteSAE347_FD_187267 | JGI IMG/M metagenome (GOLD analysis project Ga0209749, IMG submission 187267) | Bioremediated contaminated groundwater from EPA Superfund site, New Mexico - Sample SAE3-47 (SPAdes) (version 2) | ecosystem: Environmental > Aquatic > Deep subsurface > Groundwater >... | reverse complement strand
CAACACAGTTTGCCAGAGCAAGCATCGCACACGATATCAAAAAATATTATTGTTCAGCGAATTGGATCTGCAAAGAATTTGAACGCATGGATGCACCGCAATTTGTGGATGCTTGGCAATGTGTCGTGAGTATTCTTATCGACGAGCGTTATCGGTGGTTCTATGCATACGACAATCCAGAACAATATAAACATCGATGCCAACAACACTACAGCAACATCACACGATATAGCACAGAAAGTATTGATATCGAATGGCTTAACGAGTGTTTTGAATACAATAAATTTCTGGAAACATATACAATCGATCGAGAACGCGCCTGTATTCTAAAACGCGAAAAATCACAATCTGGGGCTACCGATACCCGTTTTATACCGTTACGTACATTTTTAACCGGCACTGATCCCGAATCGCTTTTCGCATTTTATAGCTTTTTTTTTGAACAACTTGCAAATGTCATGATACGACAGATGAATTATCTACACGAAACACTCCATGGCAACGAGCACTATATTGCACAATTACTTTCGTATCAAGAGCAACTTTCACAAATATACTACTGGTGCACACACTGCCTGGAAACTGCAAATCCAGAGCGCATTCAGCTTATGGCTGAACGCTATCAACAAATAGATTCTGTCGTCGCATTCTTTGCACTTGAAGTACTCAAAAAGGAGTCTTCATGAAACATCTTGTTGCATTAGCAAGTGCGCTTTGTATAGCGCTGAACGCCACAAACACCAGTTTATCACTCTTTACACAAAGCTTTATTAATGGGTATGGTTTTAATCCAGAAAGTTGTTTTGCGCGAGAATATCATCCATTTTTGCTCGAAAAAACTCAGCAATCGGTAAAACAATTGGAGCAACAATTGGAGGTAAACAACTTACCCATAGATCATCGAATCGTTATCATGGGTTACGAAAATAATGCGATACCACCCTATCTTAACTGCCTATCACAAGAACGTATCACCGATGAAAGTGTTCTAAAAACTACCGGCGGATGGGAATTTGCGCCGGGCAATTTGTTTGGATTTTTAACGGGCTATTTATTCAAAGATGTTTATGAAAATAACACGTTTAAACATATCATTGCTGAACCAATAGAGCTTTTTAATAATGAGCTCCCCCTATTACAACAACATGCATTTGGCACCTGGTATGATTTTGTGGTGGGGTATCAACGTGGTGTGCAACGGTGCATCGATAGTAGCAACATACCCGGCGTTTTTGATCATCTGGTTAATTTTTGGCAGTCAATTTATCAAGCAGAATCAAAAAACGTCAGCGGCAGTTCATTTGCCACACAAGATATTTTATTTTCGCTCTACTACCTCAACCATATTACTCAAAGTCAACGTCAAATTAAACACATGTTTATTGGACCCGATATAACCTATCCTATCGAAGTACTTTCGCAACAATCAGAGCGTGTTACACAAAATGCACAGTTTTTTGTACAACGCTTTGTACAAGAATTGCAGCCCGTAGAAGAGCAAAAAACCGCGTATGTCTTCATGAGCTTTGTCGATGGCGTTGGCAAAAGCACATTGCTGGGCAACATACGTAATTGGTTACAGCATAATACCCAATTCAAGCATTACACACACGTAAGCAATGCTTCAACACAACGCGCAGCACTTTATCACGTTAACGATCAGGTAACCATTGTCGATCTTCCGGCACAAATAAGTCACTACTGCGCCAAACCAGATGGAGCCGTCTATATCGATCTTGGCTTTTGCACCCACATAGACAAACAAAAAATAATTGCACTTTATCAGTACATACTGTCAGAGCAAGAAATAATTAAGCAAAAAAATTGCGCACGCACGCAGGAACTTGCAACAGGCGCAACACCAAAGTCACCCGAAGATCATGTATTACACGCCATAAGTACACTCAATACCTACTCAGCCTGGTGCCCTTTTGAATACCAAGAAATTCATGGTGTATTTAACAGTCACAATCCTGCCAAAATCAGGCTCCTGGTTCCTTTTGATCAAGCGCATTCACAAGGGCTAAAAATAAAAGAACCGGAGCTTATGATTTTTGACAAAGGACTCCACATTCCAATGCGTTATGATCTTTTTTTACAAGATCTTATACAACAAATGCACACTGATGGCATCAAAAAAGTTGTTTTGGTTGACTTTTTAAGCATGTACCCACGCACATCACGTGAAACAATACGTATAAACTATCTTCTACAATATCTTAAAAATTTTTATCACGACGAATATGATATTCAAAATAGTGTATACAAAACATGTGCAAACCGACATCAACTTTATCCGTTATTTTTTGAACAACGGGAACAATTTGAAAAAAATATATTTTTAGAAACACTTATGCGCTGGGTAATTTACGATTTAATAGAAACTGCATGCAGTGACGGCGTCAGCGCACTCACCACCCAACAGGTACAGGATCGACTCCGCACAAATATCACGAACCTGTATACTACAAATAAACATGAACTTGACACCATTATCAATACCATACGCAAGCGCATAGAACAAGAAGCGCCGACAATAGAATATTACCAGTACGGAAGCAGCTACGAAGCCGTATCGCGTTTTAATGTCGAGCGATTTATGGAACTTGCCGAAGTTATACGTAGCATTATCGCACAGTACCACCCCGATCATGAAATCTGTACGCTATTCAAAGAATTGGCAGCCGAAGTTGATCATATCGATGATGAAGGACGAAGCGTTATACTTACCAATAATAATAAACTCGATGTTGTCGCACGGCTTCATGAACTCGACGTTGATCGCCAACTTGTCGAGTTGATCGTACAGCACGTTCGTCCAGCATGGTATAATCAGCTAGTAAGCCTACTCGTACCAGAACTACACCCGTCATGTAAACAAGCTTTTGTCGTAAAACAATGCCCAGACGGTTATTACTATCTCTTACGCTATCGCCACAAGAGTTGGCAATCTACACAGCCACGGCTGCTTCATGAAGTGCAACTCTTTGGACTGCCCTTTGAGGATAACAGCGAGTATAGCCTCATGGAACAGGTACTCGGCAGCATACACACGGACGATTATTATCGTAGCCACGCCCAAGAACTTGCCAATTTGTTTGTATCAACAAATCGTATATGCGCGTATCTTGACGAACACAATTTATGGCAAGCTCTTTTAGCCGAACATCGCGACATGATTGCACCGCAATTTGCCTACATATCACATGATATGATACGCTTGGTAGTACAAGCCCTTGCCACAATACATTTTAATGTTAAAAGTCCAAAAGATATGATTATGGTTCGTTATGCTCATCAAGACGATTTTATTGGCGCTCTCAGACTATTCGAACTACTTATTCTTCCTAAGTATCTAAACATTTCGACCAAGGGACAGCTTTTTGACGACTACAGCCGTGTGACGCCACTGGTTGGTCAGTTCGCCACTAAAAAATAGGGATACACCATGACCCCATTAATGGAGCAATATTTTGCTATTCGCACGCAATATCCAGACTGCTTACTCCTGTTTCAGGTCGGTGATTTTTATGAACTATTTTTCGAACAAGCACAACAAGCAGCTCCAGTCCTGGGAATTGTCTTAACCAGCCGTGGTCAACATGATGAGCAACCAATACCGCTGTGTGGCGTCCCCATGCATGCAGTTAACCACTATATAAGTAAGCTTATCAAGGCAGGATTTCATGTCGCATTATGCAATCAACTTGAAGACGCAAAGCCTGGAACGGTAGTCAAACGCGGCGTTACCCAGGTGCTCACCCCAGCAACACTCACTGATATGCGGTTGCTTGACGAAAAACATGCATCTTATTTGTGTACCTGTGTTGTCACGCAACACAGCATGGCACTTGTTTTTGCTGAGCTTTTAACCGGACAATTACATGCAACAACTATTTCGACCCAAGATACACGAACTATTCAAGCACAATTACATCGTTTTATGCCCGATGAAGTTATCGTAGAAGCTGGCAAAGATACACAAACCTGGCACCATTTTTTCAAACAACAGGGTTTTCCCATCAGCACCCCCGTACCAACCACAACCAGCAGTTCAACTTCATGGATAGCACAATTTTCCGAAAATACCGCGACGATCATACAAAAAAATCCAGTACTTACCTATGCGCTTGAACTTCTTTATGCGTACCTTGAAAAGAATCAGGCAGGAGCATTATGTATCTTTAAAACTATTAATCTCTATAAGCCAGAAGATTTTTTGATACTTGATGCAGCAACCCAACGCAATCTTGAGCTTATCAAAAACACCATAGATGGCAGTGACAAAAATACGCTTTTTAGCATACTCGACAAAGCAACCACCGCGATGGGATCACGCATGATAAAACGGTGGATTTTGTCACCGTTACTTAATCAACAGCATATACAAGCGCGACTTGATGCCGTTCAGATCCTGGTAAACAGCATAGAAACCACGCAACAACTTATTGAGCATCTGGCCATTGGTGATATGGAACGCACAATAGGGCGCATCGCACTTGATAAAGCGGCACCACACGATTACCTCAAGCTTGCACAAGCACTCGCACACATACCAGTTATCAAAAAATTACTCGAGCCACTCTGCACTGTCGCATTTATTGCACGCATTAATGATTCACTTGTTAACAGCTCGACTCTACATGATTTGTTGATTGCCGCACTCAACGATGACACATCACATGAATATTGCATAAAACCCGGCTTTGATCATGTATTGGATACTCTGCGAACAACACTTGATCATGCACACGAAGAGCTGCTTGCGTTGGAAATGCGTGAGCAAGAAATAACAAAAATTGCGAGCCTAAAAATCAGATATAATAATATCCAAGGCTACTATTTAGAAATCACCAAAACGCATGCCGATCTCGTGCCGAATAGTTACAAACGACTGCAAACGCTTGCAGGCAAAGAACGATATATTAATCCAGAGCTTCAAGAATTAGAACACCGACTCCTGAAGGCACGCAATGAAATTAAACAAGCCGAACATGAAGCCTACCAGCGCATTAAAGCTGAAGTTGTTCCCCATATAGCAATGCTCAAGCAGAGTGCTTACGCACTCGCAACACTTGATGCACTCGTAGGTTTTGCAGTTACTGCTTATGATAATAATTATGCACAACCGCAGATAGCCCAAGACAGCGCAATACACATCATCAATGGCAAACATCCAATGATCGCTCATATTATTGGGCATAATTTTATTACCAACGACACGCATCTAGCTGATAATAAACGTTTTTGGATCATTACCGGTCCAAACATGGGTGGCAAATCAACCTATTTACGACAAGTTGCTCTCATCTGTTTAATGGCGCATTGTGGATCTTTTGTACCCGCACATTCAGCGCACATACCACTCCTGGACCGTATTTTTACACGTATTGGCGCTGGTGACAACTTGGCTGAAGGAAAGAGCACTTTCTTAGTTGAAATGGAAGAAACCGCAGCTATTTGTTTACAAGCAACACGCAACAGTCTCGTAATATTGGATGAGGTCGGCCGTGGCACCAGCACCCATGACGGATTGGCGCTAGCACAGGCAATTCTTGAATATCTTTATGAGCATGTTGGATGCTCATGTCTTTTCGCCACGCACTATCATGAACTCACACATCTTGAAAAACACGCACCAGGCATAACAAATTATCAGGCAGCAAGCAAACAGAGTGAAACAGGCATCCTTTTTTTGCACAAAATCGTTCCCGGTGCCGCACAAAGCAGTTTTGGCATTGAAGTTGCTCGTCGCGCTCAACTACCAGAAAAAATTATCGCGCGCGCAAGGGAACTACTTATGCAGGCTCATGCAAATACACCATCCCCACAGCCAGTTGCTCAATCAACACCAGTCAAAGATAATCAGCACGCCACACTAATTAATCAGATCAAAGAACTTGATCTTGAAAACTTAAGCCCACGCCAGGCATGGGATATGCTCTGGAAAATAAAGAATAACCACCTATGAAGCCAGGACCTCAGCAATTTTCTAGAACAACGTTTTTGCTATAGTAGTAATTACCTTTCTGTACGCACCTGTAGCTCAATTGGATAGAGCGCCATTTCTTTGTTCATATGCCCAATTTTTTTGATGTTTGTCGCGGTCCAGCTTTACAGCAGCAAGGAAGCGGTGTTAGTATGATTTCATAAAGAAAGGGCTTTTATGTATCTAGGTATTCGGAGAGGCGTTTACGATTTTTATAAAAAAAGGTTCTAATCCGATGGGGTATTTTTTGCTTATGGCATTGTTTCCTGGGTTGGTATTGTTCTTCTGCACTCTGAGTTTAATAAATTTGTTCAGTAGATCGTGTAAGATTTTTGTTACGCAAAAGGAGATGAACGGATATGTTTGAATTTTTTGTGCACATCTCTCAGCATGTGCCTTTTGTTATGCTTATCAGTGCATTACTGCTCGGAGCTGTCATGGGGCTTGTTGCGCGTAATAAATTGGTAATGGCTGGCGCCATGATTAAGTATTTGATGCTGCTTGCTGTTGGTGTTACTGGGTTATGGGAATGTATACTTCATGTATTTTTTCCTGTTTCATCGGCTGGTACGTTGGGCGTTGCATCTGGTGGATTTCAGGTTGAAGTTGCTTTGGCCAACCTGGGACTTGCGCTTGCTGGTATATGGGCTTTTAAAGGTGGCTTTGATGCGTGGGTTGCTGTGGCGATTATGTTGACTTGTTTTAGCGCTGGTTCAGCACTGGTATTTTTGTGGCATGCACTTTTCCAACAAGAAGTGGCTACCGGGCACTTTTTTTATGCTGATATTTTGACGGTTTTTGTTGTTGATATGTTACTGGCCTATTACCATTTATTATGCCAAAAGCCTTCTACGCTGACTGAATAACGTTGGGCGGTGATGGTGGTGTTAGTGCGGCGCATTAAAATTCTTGTTGTATGTAGTCTATTAGGCTTTTTTCCCTGCGTGTTTATGGGGATGGAGCTGCCGGATCAAAGTCGTGCGAAAATAGCGGCGATGGTGCACATTCTTGAGCAAGAAAAAATGCTTGGTTTGCGTGTGACACCTGCTGTTGATCTTCCACGAGAGCTTTTGTGCCGATCGAAAAAAATATTGCCAAAATTGCAGTATGCGGCGACGCTCCTTGACTACCAAAGGCGTGCGATGGAATTGGCTGTTCAGATTGAGCGTGATGCACGACAGCGTGGCGAATGGCAAAAAAGGCGACAAGACGCATCAATTACGGTTGCAGAAAACGCTGATCTCGCACATTTAATCGAGCAGCATAATGCGCGTATTATCTCTGCAAACAGAGAAATAACTGACATCGAAGTTTCTGTTTGTGATCATTATGATAAGATGCAATGGCTCGCACTTAAAGGATGTTTGTACCCCCTTTTTTTGTTGCTCAAAGTTGATGACGAACAAGCAGATGTATACGATTTACATGATGAACGATGGCATGAACATGTTAAGCATTTATTTCTCAAGACTACACGTGAAATTGATGGCATTGTTATGCATGATCAGTCACTACAGCGATATCGATTTCATGCATGGGACCCTGAAAAATTACTTGCACCAAGCACTTCTTTAAGTACCGAAGTTGATTGTCTCATGCAAAATATTGGTGAGTCTGCGCCACCATCACCTGTAACACATGTACATGCATCAGAAAGCTGTGCAAAGAAAAAATCTCGTGATCGGTACCGGCCTGCTCCTGTTTCGCTTCTTTTTTCTTGTGAGCGCGAAGCGAATTTAGCTGTTTGTGGAAGTAATTTTGTTTCGCAGGAAGATTTAGATTTTGAGGCGGCATTCTGTAAACAATATGCAGTTCCACCGTCTTCTGGTCCTGATGCAGTGCTTGTACGTAAAACGCCACCATGTACGAGTCCGCAAAGTCCGGTGAGTCCTGTTCGTGATGATCTATGCTATGATGAACGCGTGTTGGTATGGCATGGACCTGATGACTCAGTGCTTCATGAGCATGTACAAAGATTATATCCAACCATGTCATACGAAAATTGCGTGGCTTTGCACCGAATTCCATTTGTGCTCGAAAATCAGTTTGTTGCTCTTGGCCAAACGCAAGTACAAACGAGACATGACACGGAATACCGTGTGTTGATTTTTTGCGGAGCTCTTATCGATGCAACTGGTTGTATTTATGTTGGTTGGTATGAAATTAGTAGGCCTATTAATCGTCTTGACTATGTGGTACACCGGTTCTTTAGAAGCGATAAGTCTTGTCCATTTCCAACAGGTTTAGTGTTGCCAACATGTGGTGAAAATGAGCGTAATATGGCTGCGTATGGCTCGCACTATACGATATATGAAAATGAAGGGGCTATTACTATTACCGAAGATGGTTCGTGGTCTAAGGTGACATACATTCTGTTTAAATCAGGAGTTACGCAGCATATCAAAAGTTCTCCATAGAAGCATGTTTTCGATAAACAGCAGTCTTTGGTTTTACGCGTCTGAGCCGCCTGATGGCATTCTCAGTTGATTTAAGATTTAGCCTAAAACTTATTAGGTCGACAATCGCATAAGCATACATAACATAAAACGAGTGCAGCTCATGCTTTTCTAGGAATCTCATTTGACAATCCTTCCATCACAAGCATTGTTTAGCTGCTTTGTGATATAATTCAATATTCCATCGTATTTTATATATGTTGATCAGATCAATCTTTTGAATGATGCCCATCAACTAGCCCTTTTGAGCTTTTAAAAAGTTCGCTTTTTTGAGGTGTAATATGTTTTTGAGTTGTCAAGTTTTTGCGCCAATTGTTACGATGTGATTACAGAAAAATTTCATCAAAACTGCTTGTCTCAAGTCACTCAAAAAAGAAAGTAATCGATCTGGAAAATATTCCACAAAGTTGTATGCGACTCACACTTGTCAAGCAAGTACATAAAACACTTGAACTTGTTTTGACTCTTTTGGGTTTGTCATGCCCTGAACGCATGTAAATAAATATGTATTCACACTTGCTTATCCTCATTGTTATAGCCAGCAATCTCAATGCCATGGTATCTGAGCCTGATCTACATGATCCTTCTTGCGTAGAACATTCAGAATTTCAACCGCTTCCTATCGTAACAGCACTCGCTCATTACGGAGCACATGAGTTTGATATAGATCCATTACCAAACATATATAAGATCAATGAGTCTATTGGTTTTAGCACCACCGCATTAACGTTAAGCCCACTCGGTGTTTCAGATGTGCTTTGCCATGCAAAATCAGAAGAACAGAAACTTTCCACCATTCTGCATAAAATATATGATGGGGCGCCTGATATATGCTCAACTTGTACCATTCTTCTTTTTCCAACTTTTTTCATGTTCTCTTATGGCGCACAAATCTGATATGCTTAACCATTGGTTAGGACAGGACATTGAAGAACGAATTGCACGCGGCGAACTCGAGCCATAAATCGCTCCTCTTTAAAGATCAAATCTGATTATTAAAAATAAGCCAAAAATTTAGCATAGGCAAGTTGCGAAAATTTCATATTATGATATAATATAAAATCTAAGATTTTATCGGAAATAGCAAAGCAAGGGGTTCATTATGTCAGAAATTATTAATCGCAATTTGGCACGGGTTATTCTAGGCGCATTGTTTGTCTGTCTTACTATCGCCATGGAGCACCCAAAATCACAGCTTGTACAATTTACAAAAATAGGTGAATCAACAGAAACAGCAAATGATCAACAAATAATTAATACGCTTGTACATTTAATTGCTAACGAACAAGAGAAAATAGAGGGAGCACTCTACGATCTTACACAACCAATAATTCTCAAAGCCCTCAATGACGCAATAACACGTGGCATAACGGTAGCCATTTATGTGGACCGCAAAAACTACACAAAAAATAAGTTAAACCAATACACGTTTATTCACCCAGTTGATGGACCAAGCATTTTAGGAAGTTATGCAGGACTCATGCATGAGAAATTTTTAGTTTTTTACAAAAACCCCTCTAAAAAAAATCCTGCGCGACAAATTGTTTGCTACGGTTCATGGAACCCTACTGATCATAAAAAATACCCTACATGTGACGAGTTTATTTTCGACATAAATCCTAAAATTATAGAAAGTTTTAAAAGAGAAATACGCCATCTTGCAGAAGTACCAGTATGCGGCGCAGCAAGTGCGCCTGCTGCTGCACTTGCTGCTGATGAAGCAGCGGATACTTTAGCAGCGACCGCCATCAGCTATCCACGTATACTTTTTTCACCAGCTCAGCGAGAACTCATGCCTTCTATCCTGTGCACACTTATTGAGTCACCCGAACTACAAAACTGCAAAAGTGCTATGACCTGGCTTAGTAATATAGCAGTTGCACAAGCAATCTACAACACAGCTCAAACTAAAGAAACCTGCCTTATCGTTGACCAAGATAGTTTTGCAAAAAGTAATATAGCCTGGCGCATTCCGCACTCTTTTGTTTATGCGGGAACAGAACGCATGATGCATCACAAATTTTTTATCTTCACTTTCAAAGATAAGCCTGCACTCCTGTGGAGCGGTTCTTGGAATTGTAGCCATGGTGCAACAAACTATGATTGTGTCGTAATTCGCGAAGAACAACTAATACGAGAGTTTAGCCAACGATTTGCCGAGTTACTGAGAAGCTCACTACGCAGTGTGAACAAAAGCGCTTTTGGAAAATACCCAGCTCTTATTAGATATTTTGAAAAAAACAAGCGATTTTTTGATAGAAAAAAAACGGAACTCGCAAACGCCTGCAGCGACGTAGAAACAACAGAATTGGCACCCTGTATTAAAGAATTTCTTGCAACTGCCTAATACAAAGTTATATCAACACAAATTGCCCAATTGCCGTATTTTTGGCAAACTAGAGTAAAATACCCTAGAAACAGGTTAGGAGCTTTATTTATGGCAAAAATTACGCCAGAGCTGATAAAACAGCTGCGAGATATGACCGGGCTCGGCATGATGGACTGTAAAGTTGCATTGGTAGAAACCGATGGCGACATTGAACGCGCAGTTACCCTTTTGCGCAAAAAAGGACTAGCAACCGCACAAAAACGTGCTGATAAAGCCGTATCATGCGGACTGGTTGAAGCCTATATTCACCCAGGCAACACCATCGGTGTTCTGGTTGAAATCAACTGCGAAACCGACTTTGTCGCTGCAACGGCAGATCTCAAGGAATTTGCCAAAAATATCGGCATGCAAATCGCCGCCATGAAACCACTCTGTATTAGTCCAGAACAACTTGACCCCCTGTTTATCGAAAAAGAAAAAGAAATAGCACGCGAACAACTCGCAAAATCTGGCAAACCAGAAAATGTTATTGAAAAAATTATTGTGGGCAAACTCGAAAAATTATATAGCGAAGTATGCCTCATTAAGCAAGCCTATATCAAAGACGACAAACGCAGTGTTGAAAGCGTACTCAACGACATTATCGGCAAAGTAGGCGAAAAGGTCGTCATCAAACAATTTGCACGTTTCCACGTAGGTAACGTTTAAATAATTTAAATAACTATGAGTACTCCAGCAATTCTTATCAAGATTACTGGCACGCTATTTCACAACCGACAAACGAATGCTCTGACACGCATATATGCCGATAATGTTGCACAACAGCTTAAGCAACTTCAAAATAACTATACTATTGGCATCGTTATTGGTGGTGGATCATTTTTTAGAGGGAGCGAACATAACACTCAACTGCACATACGACCAGCAACCGCCCACAGTGTTGGCATGCTCGCTACAAGCATGAGCAGTCTGATACTCTATGATATTTTGCACGAACATGAAATTCCAAGTATCGTGCTCAACGCGTTTGAATGCACACAAGCCGGCACCATCGTTAATCAACAGGCAATAGACCAAGCACGCGCCAATGGTTCAGTAATTATTTTTGGGGGCGGTACTGGCAATCCATTTGTAACAACCGACACCTGCGCTGTTATTCGCGCACAGCAATTAGGCGCCAGCATGATTTGGAAAGCAACTGATGTTGATGGTATCTACAGCGACAATCCACATACAAACGCAAACGCGCATCACTTGACACAACTAACACACCAAGAAGCGCTTGACAAACAATTGCAATTCATGGATCATACAGCGTTGATACTGGCAAAACAGGCCAATATAACCATAAAAGTGTTTAACGTTTTTGAACCCCAAGCACTCATACAAGCCGCAACCAACGCACAGTGGGGATCAACCGTACAATCTGAGAGGAACCCGTTATGTTAACAAAAGTCACGCTCGAAGAAGGCAATAGTAGTTCATTTGAAACATCGCTTAAAACAAACATGGATCAGGCAGTAGACCATTTTAAAAAAGAACTTGCTGCTATTAGATCAGGCCGCGCGCACACATCCATGGTCGAAGATCTCAAAGTTCCGTGCTACGGCGGCGAATCAGAGTTCAAACTCAAAGAAATAGCTGCCATCGCCGCACCTGATGTAAACCTGATTGTTATCGAACCATGGGATAAAAGTATTATTAATGATATCGAACGCGCTATAAGTAAATCAGATCTTGGACTTGCCCCCGCAACCGACGGGCACCTTATACGGCTACAACTACCCGTCATGAGCGCACAACGCCGCGAAGAACTCGTTAAAATATTACACAAAAAGCTTGAAGATGCACGCGTAAGTATTCGCGCAATCCGTCGTGAATTTCACAACTTTTTACGTGACAAAGAACACGAAAAAAAAGTGTCTGAGGATTTTTCAAAGCGCATTATGGATAAGTTACAAAAAACAACCGACCAAAGTATTGCACAGGCCGAGGAACTGAGCAAGAAGAAGGAAGCTGAAATCAAAAGCGTCTAGTTTTCACTTTTTTTTATATAAAATTTTGCTATAGTAGTGATACATACGAGCGTTCTGGGCCGCTAGCTCAATTGGTAGAGCAACAGACTCTTAATCTGTTGGTTGTTGGTTCGAGTCCAACGCGGCTCACCAGCCCTTGTGTGATACGCAAGAGTGGCGGAACTTGGTAGACGCACTGGATTTAGGATCCAGTGCCCGAAAGGGCGTGTGGGTTCGAGTCCCTCCTCTTGCACCAGTTTCAAAAAAAGGGGATTTTTATGGCCGCTCACGCAGGTATTTTGGAAATTGATCACCACGAATTATCGACGACGGGTTCTATTAAAATCACCGTTCCTCCCAAGATGATAGACGCGGTATTTAACCATGCGCTTGTACTCCAGCATGAGCACAGTGCCAACGTTGGGTTTGGCTCACGCCCAGCTCCCAAAACATATATTCAGAACTATTATCAAGAAGCCATTATCACCCATCTCAAAGAATTTTTTTTCAAATATGGCGTCTGCAGTTTTCTTTATAACCAATTACATGAAAAGAAAATTCTCTTTGTTGGCGAACCGCGTCTTACACAAATAGATTTTCAGCCAAGCCACGGGGCTTGTTATTATTTTGAATACAGCGCTATACCAAAAGTAAGTATGCGCGATTGGCGTTATTTGCCATTTAAAGCACCGGCACGCAAAAAATACCAAGATATCGACAAGCAGGCAACGCTTTTTATAACACAAGAAAGCACCGCAAAAAAATCCTACAAAGAATCAATTATCGCACCAGGAGACTGGGTACTGTTTGAAGTGGTTCTGCTCGATAACAAAAACAAACCACTTCTCAAAGGACTTAGCGAATTGTTATGGATACAAATCAGCGATGAAGAAACGGGCGAACCATTCAGGCAGCTCTTTGTCGGCAAATCGGTAGATGATAAATTTGTAACCAACAGTATATGTTTGCAAGAGTATTTCGGTTGTAGTCTCGATCTCGCGTACTCGTTTGCAATCACTATTAAAGAAATTTTACCAAGCGCATATTTTTGCCTCGATCTTTTCAAAAATCAATTTCGCCTCAAATCGGAACGAAAAGCACATCAAAAAATGGTTGAAGTTTATTCGTTTCGCAACGATGTATCGCTCAGACGCTCCATGGTAGAGGAAGCATTTACACTCCTTGCAAAAACATACCCCTTTGAAGTACCCACAGCTGCAGTTTTACGCCAAGAAAAAGCCATACGCGATGTATTGCAAAATCAACAAGATTATATGGTGTATAAGCTACAGCACGACTTTGAACGCAATATTCACCTTCTTGCACAAAAACAAGTACGCGAACACATGATCGCCGATTATTTTGCAAGCCAAGAAAATCTCAACGCAACAGATGATGATATTTATCAATATCTTAACCTTACCAAACGATCACGCACCAAAGAGTTTATCTATTTCGCTCATCCTATCATCAGCAGCAACGAAGAAGAAGCACCCGTACAACATGAGATACTGCGTCTGTACTGCCGCAAAGAAAAAGCGGTAAACCATCTTTTGTATCAATGGAGCAAGCCGTGAATCAGGTGATTATCTTGGGATCTGGTCCAGCCGGCCTTACCGCTGCTCTCTACGCAGGACGCGCAGGCCTACAGCCATTGGTACTTGAAGGACCAACACCTGGCGGCCAACTTGTTAAAACAAGTTTGGTTGAGAATTGGCCCGGCACCCCATCAATCATGGGGGTAGAACTCATCATGAACATGAAAGCACATGCCGAAAAACAGGGGGCACGCTGTATTAATCAAACAGCTGTTCGGCTAGAGCCACAGGCACATTCGTGTACGATACATACAAACAAAGAAGTTCTCTATGCGCACACGGTTGTTATTGCTGTCGGATCAGCACCACGAAAACTTAACTGTCCGGGCGAAGAAGAGTACTGGGGTAAAGGCGTTACCGTCTGCGCTATATGCGATGCCGCTCTTTATAAAGACCTTCCGGTTTTTGTTGTTGGTGGCGGCAATACCGCTATGCAAGATGCGCTTTTTATGACAGCACTTACCAATAACATAACCATTGTACACGCGCTTGATAACTTTACCGCTTCCACAGAATTGCAAAAGCAGGTCTTAAAACACCCACATATCACGATCTTATATAACAGCGTCGTAAAAGAAATAACAGGCGACAATAGTCGTGTTACTCAGGTTTTGGTAAAAAATAATCAAACAGGTAAAGAACAAAAAGTATCAACCGCTGCTGTCTTTCTCGCTATTGGGTCATCACCCAATACGGCATTCTTACAAGAAACACTGGAACTCTCACCATCAGGACATATCAAAACAGTTAATGGCACACAAGTTACGCGCTATCAAAATATATTCGCGTGCGGTGATGTAGCAGAAAATATTTACTATAAACAGGCAATCACCGCGGCAGCTTCCGGATGCTCAGCAGCTCTTGATGCACAAAGGTACCTTGAACAGCATGCACAACCGTAAGGATTTTTTTGTCATAAAAACAACAAATATTGCAAGGTTGAAAAATAAAATGATACAGTTAAAACAGCATAACCAAGCATAGGGGGAAATCTATGAATCGCTATAAAATCATTAGTATATTGGTGAGT
>Ga0209749_1001969_pt1 | contig 15457 bp, 15 predicted proteins | sample EPASupsiteSAE347_FD_187267 | JGI IMG/M metagenome (GOLD analysis project Ga0209749, IMG submission 187267) | Bioremediated contaminated groundwater from EPA Superfund site, New Mexico - Sample SAE3-47 (SPAdes) (version 2) | ecosystem: Environmental > Aquatic > Deep subsurface > Groundwater >... | reverse complement strand
CTATAATTTGATTATATTTTTTATATAACTATGCTCCTGTTTGAGTATTTGTAGCCATTTTATTTTTACTAGGTTCATTTTTTAGAGAACAATTTTTGACATTTAAATCTGGAATTGAATGGAATTTTGGAACTAAGACTTTTGCGACAGCACTACTTGTAGTGTCATCTTTTTTCTGGATTACAAATCTTGATAAAACAAAAGCTGATTTATGAAATTTGATATCTAAAGTACAAAAAGTTTGAATTTACAACACTGAGGAAACTTCAAAAATCGCAGCTGAAAAGTTATGAAAATTAAAAATTTGAGAAATGGTTGCTGATATTTTGCAATCAAAGAAAAAATAATTAAACGAATTTATACATTAAAATTCCAGCCGAAGTAGCTACATTTAGGGATTGCTTCTTTCAAAACATAGGGATTTCCACAATATAATCAGCCATTTTAATAATCTCAGATCTTACTCACTCTATTTCATTTCAAAGTACTATACAAATATCTTCTCACTTTTTTGGCATAAAATCACGCAAATCTATACTTTTTTCGTTTTGTTCAAGAACTACTATTTTAAATCATTTTTGTTTTAATTCGCCAACAATTCAAATTATATCATCATAATATTCCCAATCTACTGTATCTTGGGCTCATATTGCGGTCTTAGAAATATCTTTTCTTGGTGGAATTGGAGTGAATCCAGTCAATATGATTTTATCAAAACCTGCCCCATCACAAGTTCTCATCATAGCTCAGACATTGAGACATGATCTTATGCTGTCTAAAAGTAGGTATTTTTTCATTTTTTAAAAATTGTTTTTTATAAGTAAATAGATTTCTCACTACGCTCGAAATGACAGGAAGACTATAATCTATATTTTATTGATTCTAAAAGTTTTTTTATGTCATCGGGAATTTCTTTGGGCATTTTGGCTTCGGCAATTACGTACATATCTCAGGTTTTAGTTCAAATTTTTCTTCATTTTCATTTTATTTTAAATTTTGTTCAGGGTTTTGTTCACTCAGGGATTTTTAGTTTTAAATGTTCATTATAAACAGTATCAATATTTAATTTTGTACCTAAAATAAAATCCATAATTGGTATTTCATAAGTTTTTTCTACATCTACAATTTCCTCTTCTTTTTTTGGAGTCTCTCTTTTTTGTTCGTAAAAATTTTCTCTTTTACTTCTAGACTTTTGGCCTCATCATGAGTACATATCTCCAAATAAATCTCAGAAATCAAATGAAGAATAACTACTATTTCTAGAACTTTGTGCATTTCTAAATAAATCTTCAAAACCTCAAAATCAAGTTCATCAACTTGAATAATTTCATCAAGTTTGTCCGAAAGTATCATATTGTCTTCTTTTTTGAGGATCTTTTAAAGTTTCATAAGCTTCATTAATTTTCTTAAACTGAGCCTCTGCTTTTTTGTCTCATTTGTGTTTGTCTGGATGCCACTGCATTGCCTGTTTACGATAAGCTTTTTTTATCTCAGCTTCTGTTGCTCATTTATTTATTCAAAGTGTTTCATAATAATTATTTGCCATATTTTATATATTATGGGTAAAGTCAAAATCATGCGTAATCTATACTACTAGTAAATGATTTTACTCAAAAATTTTCTATTTCAAAATTTCTTATAAATTTCTTATAATTTCAAGTATTTTTATAGAGCTTATAAATATTTTTTTGAGGTAATAAATTTGTAGCTCATTTTAATAAATTATAAGAAACTAATCATCAACTTCACTCAAGATACAATACGTTATTTGTCTTGCTAGAATCTAAATTAAATCAAGTAAAAGATAAAATTAATCAAGTAGAAGATAGCGCACAAGTTGAAGTTAGTGTTCAAGAAGAAAAAATACTGGCAGAATTTCCAGAATTAAATGAAAGAACTTTATAATTTAAAATTCAATAATTCACTTTTCAGCTTAGAGTAGAAACCGCTCAGGTAACCAATAATTCTGTTCACTCCTTATTGGCTAGAAATCAAGAAAATGTCGTAGTTCAATTATAATCCAAGGATTCTATAGAATAATCTCAGGAGGTAACTGAACTAACTGGATTATTTTTTAGAGAATCTAGGGTGCTCGTCAAATCAACTTCATTAATATTTCTTTGTTCAAAAAAATTTGAGAAAAAAAGACTTTTTTTAAATATAGAATCTATAGATATAAAAAGTACAACAATAAAAAGTGATAATATCATCGTCCAAATTAAAATTGATCAGTTTTTATTCATTTATTTTGGTGAAGCTTAAAGTAATTTTAATTATAGCAAAAACTCTAAAAAATCAAAATAAAATTTAATTAAACAGGCATTTGACTTTCTCAAATAATAATATAAACTTACTTACAAGTTTTTTTTAAAACTTCTTACTTTTTTATTTAAAAATTCATGAAACCAACTAAAAAAACCAATTACAAATGATTTACCCTCGTAGAACTAATAGTAGTCATCTCCATTCTCGCTATCCTCTGAACTATCGCATTTCTTTCTTTTTGATGATATTCATCCAAAGCCAGAGACTGATCTAGAATATCGGATACTATGTCACTATCAAAATGAATAGAACTATACCAAGTACAATCTTGAAAATATCCTCAACCAGAAAATATAACCTGAACCTGAATAATATGAACAACAACCGTAGCCCTCAAATGAGAAATACAAGACAAAGTATCTAATTTAGCCAAAATATCTAAAACACCAAAAGACCCACTATCAAACAACTATTACATCTACTGAACAACATACGACTTCAAGCAATACCAAATAGCTACAACTTTAGAAAATACACTTTCTCTAAATAATAACCCAACAATACAAACAACTTACGCCGACTCACCAACATACTCTGCAAGAGTTCTAGGTAACTACAAATGACTTATAAAATTTAATTCTTGAACAACAAATCCAACAACATGGATAACTAATATACCATCTCTAATCTACAATTTCTCTTGATCAGTATCTGATATGATAACTGATAAAGATAGGGTATATTTTGTAGTAAATAAAAACAATAACCTACCATACAAAATAAAAGATATTATTATAAATAATAAATCTTCTGATACATTAATAAAAGAAATAGTAAACTCATCTGCAACTTTAACTTGAGCACAAATAATATCTTTAACACAAACCTGAATTACAGAACAATTTACTGGAACATTACTTGCCAGCTTCTGATGAGATATATCGGCAATAACTAATATAATTCTCTGAACTGCAACTACTTCATCAAATCCACCACCAACTCCAACCTACACTTGTTCTGGAACTTTAGTCATAGCTAATGCAACAATTACAAACAATACAAACCTTACTCAAGATACACCATACCAAACAACCAATTCTACAAATAGTTGTTATTATACCTGTAAGAGCTGATTTAGCTGAGTTAATTGTGAAATTAAAGAAGTTTTCTGAGATGAAGACCCAGATTCTATATCTGCATGTAATTTGTGGGTACAAAATGCTGTATGAACAAGTGCTTGATGATACGCTAATTGGCTTTGGGTTCCAGCAAGAAATTTTACAACGGATTGAGTCTGAACTCCGCTTACAGATGATTTCTATAAAAGAGCTATTACATATAATTCCACCAATTATATATGTAAATGATTTGCAGTTATGAAATATGAAGCAAAATTTTTATCAGATCAAAGAACCCAGCCAGATACTATTTGGAAAACTAAAACCTGTAGTGATTATACTACCGATGATGACCTTTTTTGTGCAAATTTATCGTGAGATATTTGATCTACTTCTAATAATTATCCCATTTGAGATATTAGACAATGAGAGGCAATAAATGCTTGCGAATGACTTAGTTATAATTTTAAAACATCTCATTTAATTACAAATAATGAATGGATGTGAATTGCAAGAAATATAGAACAACAAGGTATTAATTGGACTAATTGATCTGTCTGAAATGGTTGAATATATAGATGAAATGTTAATTTAACTGATAATATGTCATATAGCTATTATCAATCAACTTGAAATACTGCATATTTACCAACAACATGAAGTGATACGGACCCAAGATGAACTAATGCAAATTGAAATAGAAGACTGCTTCTATCAAATAATTCTAATATATGGGATATATCTTGAAATGTCCGGGAACATGTAAATAAATCAAATTTACCTACAACAAGTAATATCAGAACAACAAATTCATGGAATAGTAATACAATCAGACTTTCAGATAGTTGTAGTTGAAGTACTAGTTGGGCTTCATTTTACAATAACGATGGAGTGGCAGCTTGTATATATTCAAATTGATACACATATTCTAATATTTGACCGGTTACTTCGAATTTAAATTCAATTAATGGTATAGGAAGAATTCTTCCTTCTAACGTTTTAAATAATATTTTTATTCGTTGAAGTAGCGCTTCTAATTGAGTTATTTCTGGTATTTATGGATTAAATTTAGGCTGGGTTGCTAAAGATATTAGTATTGCTGTCTGATTTCGTTGTTCATTATAATTTTTTTAAAAAATTTAGTTAAACAAAAATTTGACTTTCTGACTTGATGATTTTTTTTAAAAAAAACTTTTGTAAAAAAAAGACTTTTTTTAAATATAGAATCTATAGAAATAAAAAGCACAACAATAAAAAGCGACAATATCATTGTCCAGATAAGGATAGATCAGTTTTTATCCATTTATTTTGTTGAAATTCAAAAAATTTGATATATTGGACAATATCAAAATATTCCCGTAAGAAGAGGAATAATTCAAATTATAAGCCAGTTATCTCATAAAAAATAAAAAGATGTAAGTAAGAGTGTACCTAAAATTGCACGAATTACTCTATCTAAACATCATACGTTCATTTTCATAAATTTAAAATTAGAAAATAAGTAATTTTAATTATAGCAAAAATCAGGAAAAATCAAAACATATTTCTAGAAAGAATTTGACTTTCTAACTTGATGATTTTTATTTTAAAAAAACTTTTGTAAAAAATCGATTTTTTTTTAATATGGATACATTAAATCTTTCTAACTTTTTATTTATGTATTTATCGGATACTGACATTAGAAAAGCTGTATTGTCTTGAGAAATTTCAATTGAAAATTTTGATGAAAAAAGACTTCAAGCAGCAAGTTATGATTTACTTTTATGAAATAAATTTCTTATAACAGACTCTCATTCTACACAATTTATAGATCCTGTTAATAAGATTTTGCCTCAAATGAGGGAAGTAATTGTAGAAGATTGAAAGGAATTTGTGCTTCATCCAGGAGTAAGTATTCTAGGTTTTAGTTGGGAGAATTTCTGATCTAATAATTATTTAATTCAATTATCTGGTAAATCAAGTCTTGCTCGTATATGACTTGTAGTTCACAATACCGCAGGACTTATTAACCCAGGACATTTCCTAAATATTGCATTTGAGCTCAGTAATCTTAATAATGTGCCAATAATTCTACGTCCAAAAATGGAGATAGCCCAAATTACTTTTTCTCAAATAACCTCACAACCCGAAAAAACTTACGATAAAGTTTGAAGATACCACACAAATAATTGGACCGGATTTGTAGAGAAGAAAATTTAAAATATTAACCAAATTACCATGAAAATAATTACTGATTTACAAAAAGAATTAAAAGCAGACCTACATTTATTTAAAAGTGAAAATGTAGAAATAATAGCTCCAAGCGTAGAAATTCTAGATCAAGATATAGATTGAGATAAAATTCTTAGAGCTTTAGAAAGGGCTATAAGAACAGCTTATCAATCATTTGATAAAATGAGTGAAGATAGTCATTATAATATAATTAAGCTTATTCTTTCAAAAAAACATGAAAGTACTCTGGAGCATGAAAAACTTACTTTTAAAGTAATTACAAATAGATGAGTAACTCATGAGCTTGTGAGACATAGAATAGCGTCTTATACACAAGAAAGCACTCGTTATGTAGATCCATTTAAAAAATGATGATATAAAATAATTTATCCATCACGGTTGCATGATAAAGATGAACAGACGAAGAAAAAATGGTTTGAAACTCATGAAGTCACGGCGAAAACTTATAAGGAATTGATTGAATCTGGCTTTAAACCAGAAGAGGCAAGATGAATTTTACCAAATGACATAAAAACCGAAATAATTGTAACGATGAATTTGCGCGAGATTAGACATTTTATAAATCTAAGAAGTTCTCAGTTTGCACACCCGGATATTAGGATTATTGCACTGAGTTTCTTAAAAGATTTAAAAGAGAAAATTCCTCTTTTATTCGACGATTTATATGAAAATTATTTTACAAAATAATATTTATTTACTAACTTTATAAAATTATGTGAAATTGATTAGGTTTTAGACATGAGCTTGAATTGTCAGAAAGCGTATTTACTATTCTAGCTGCACAAGCCTGTGGAGAATGCGGTAAAAATTGTGAGACAGAAACCCAGGAAAGCTGTGAAACTTTTAAGAAAAGAGTTGAAGAGTTAACTTTTGCAAAATAATGAAAAATAAATTTATAGTAATAGAATGAGTTGATGGATCTGGAAAGGCAACTCAGACTAAATTATTAGTTGAAAATCTAAAAAAAGATTGATTTTCCGCTGATAGTATTAGTTTTCCAGCTTATTGAGAATGATCTTGTAGATTTGTGGAAAATTTCTTAAATTGAGTTTATGGTCATCCTTCAGAAATTAATTGATATTTATGAAGTAGTTTTTATGTTTTGGATAGATTTGAACAATCTCCAAAAATTAAACAAAAGATAAAAGATAATGATTTTTTGATTTCAGATAGGTATTCAACTGCAAATTTTGTTCATAGATGAACTCAATTTTTGGAAAAATGAGATATAAAATGATTAAATGATTTTTTTGATTGGGTATATGATTTTGAATTTGATAAAGCAGGATTACCTCAACCAGATTTGATTATTTTTCTTTCATTATCAATGGATAATATTAGGAAATTAATTAATAAAAAAATACAAGATAATAGAAAATATGTTACGGTTGATGGCGGATTGGATTTGGCAGAACAAGATATAAAACATCAAGAAAGTTCACTCAAGATTTGAAAAGAATATTTACCAAAATATTTTAAAAATTATACCGTTCTTGAGTGTGAAAACGAGGCCTGAGAGATTTTGACCATAGAAGAAATAAACAAAAAGTTAATTACTTTAATTAAAAATTTTATTAAATAACCTTATTTTTTTATGAAAGTTCGTATTAAAACATCTGATTGACAGACTCTTAATTATGAAAGTACTTGAGCTTGTGCCTTTGATTTTAAGTGTGTGAGCGAAATTACTTTTACTCCTGGAGAATTTAAATTAGTGGAGACTTGAGTAGTTGTAGAAGTTCCGGCTGGATATGTTTTACAAACTTCCCCAAGAAGTTCTACTTTTAAGAAATTTGGATTAATTCAAACAAATTCAATTGGAATTATTGACCAAGATTATTGTGGAGACTCAGATACTATTAAATTTCCATTTTTAAATATGAGATCAGAGCCTGTTACACTTGAGGCTGGAACACGCGTCGGGCAATGAATGTTTGTAAAAATTGATATTGCAGATTTTGAAGTTGTTGAAACTATGTGAAACAAAGACAGATGAGGATTTGGAAGTACGGGTCATAAATAAATTGACTTTTTTGAAAAACATATATACTTTTGTATATATAATTTAATATATCGAATTATGACTACAAAATTACTTACGAATATAGATATTTTTTATTATAATTTTATTAGTGATGAGTCTAAAAAAAATAAAACCACTAAAAGATCAATAATAGAAAAGGCTATAAGTCTTTATATTCAAGAGCAAAATAAGAAAAAAATAAAAGATTCTTATAAAAAAATGTGACAGGATGAGCAATATTTAAATGAAATGGTAGAGAATTCTAATTATTTAAGTTATTTATAATGTACGAAAAATATGAGATTATTTTAGTAGATTTAAATCCTATAAAATGATCTGAACAATCTTGAATAAGACCATGTATTATTATACAAAACGACTATGCAAATAAATCTGCTCGCACTTTTGTAGTGGCTATAATTTCTTCAATTATAAAGGAATATCCTCATACTCTCATTATTAAGCCATCTTTAATAAATTGATTAAAAGAAAAAAGTAGAATAGATTTACTTCAAGTAAGAACTGTTGACGAACTAAGAATTATTAAAAAAATTTGAAAACTAGATAGTAATTATCAGGAAGAGCTGAATTTTAAATTAAAAATTGCTTTTGATATATAATTTATGAAACAAAAAATCTACATTATAGATGGATATAATTTTATTTATAGACTTTTTTATGCTGTTCCTAGTTTTACGCTAAAGGATGGAACTCCAGTTAATACGGTTTTTTGACTTGCAAAAATGGTGTTGTCTTGGCAAGAACAAGATAGACCAGATAAATTAATTTTTGTAGTTGATAGTAAATGAAAAAACCATAGACATGATATTTATGAGCAATATAAAGCCACAAGAGATAGAATGCCAACAGATTTAAAAACTCAGGAAAATTTAATTTTTGAGCTTTTAGAAAAATTTTGAATAAATCCTATTTCAAAGTCTTGATTTGAAGCTGATGATATAATTTGAACTTTAGTTGAAAAATTAAGAACTGACAAAGAAAATGATATTTATATTTTGAGTTGAGATAAAGATTTATATCAATTTATAGATTGAAATGTCGCAGTTTATGACACTATGAAGAGAAAAATTTCTCACACTCGTGAAGCCCAAGAAAAATTCGGAGTTGATCCAAAATATATAGTAGATTATCTTGCAATTTGTGGAGATAGTTCAGATAATATTCCAGGAATTCCAGGTTTTTGACCAAAAAAAGCCGAAGAGTTAATTAATAAATTCGGAACTCTAGAACAAATTTATGAGAACATTGAAAGCCTCACTGGAAAGACAAAAGAGATACTTGAAAATAGTAAAGAAATTGCATTTTTAAGCAAGAAGTTAGCAACAATTGATACAAATGTTGATATTGGTAATTTTTCACTTTCTGACTTTGATTTTACTCAAAAAAATCTTTTGAATAATGATATTATTGATTTTTTTAAGAAACTAGAATTTAAATCTTTAATCCCAAAAACTCACCAAGAAGAAGTAAAAGATTTTTCATCTTTATGAATTAAAGTTGTAAAAATAGAAAAAGAAAATGAACTTGAAAGTTTAAAAGATAAAATATTAAAAACCTGAAAAATCTCTATTTCTACAATCTGAGAAAATAGCTTTTCACTTAATTTTGTAAGTATTTATTTATGAGAAAAAGAAGTATATGAAATAAATATAGAAAGGCTTTATATTAAAGATTTTTTAAATGAAATTTTAGCAGCCGATATTACTATTTATTGATATGAAATTAAAGAAGACTTAAAAAGAATTTGGGGTTATGTTGGAGAAAGATGAACGGAAAATAAAAGTGAAATTCAAGCAAGTTTATTTTAAAAAAATAAATTTTTATTATCATTTTGAACTTCCGTTCTGTCATTTCGAACAAAGTGAGAAATCCCTTTTTAAGGCAATTTTGAAAAATATATTTTCCAAGTTTAACTTTTCTTTAAGTTTTAGTTTCAAAAGATTTGATTTAAAGGGATTTCTCGTTATCACTCGAAATGACAGAGGAAAGACTCGAAATGACGTTTTTTTAATTACTAAAACTTCAGATAACTCAATTTATATCAGCTCATCACATAAATTGGAAAATTCAAACACTTAGCACTATTACAAGTATTCAAATTACTATATAAATAAGGGATGATTTTGCTTTTTTCATTTTTTCTTCATTTCATCAACTTGTCAGAATTGTCATTCAAGTATAAATTATTAGTACTATCACAAGTATTCAAATAAATCCTGTTGTATATTGAATTATGCTTCTAATTATCTTAACTGTATCAGATAAATTTGGATTTCAAAGTGCTTGTCAATTACAGGTTGTCGCAAGTCATGTGTTGGTACAGTTTACAGTTCAATAAATACTGCTTACTAGAGTTCCTGATATTTTTACGAGTATAAATCATATAATTGCTGCAATTACTCATTGCACTCATTTTTTGTATTTTTCTTCATTTCATCCGCCCGTGACAATTCCATAAAATGACAAAATTGCCATAGAAATAAATATAAAAGATGCCATAACACTCATTAATTTTATAATAGGATTTAGTACAGAACTCGAGAATCCTGCTGCTGTAGACTCAGAAATTCATTTGTCATAAAGTGATACAAAGGCGACATAAGATACTTGCATTATAATTATTCAAATTGAAACCCAGAGAATTGAGAGTCTCCATTTTTTAATATCCTCTTCTCATCAGGTTCAGAAAAATAACTTTATCGTAGTCACAAATAAGTAAAGTACAGCTATCGCTATAAAAATATTTTTAGCATCTTTTGCAACAGAAAGAAGTAAATTTCTCGCTCATTTTTCTCATACAAAATCTCAGCTAAAATGCTCATTTTCTTTGAAAATATCCAAATAACCTCATCTATCACTAGCTGTTTTTGGGTCAGTCGTCTTAATATCTCAAATTGCAAAAACCGAAAAACTAGAAAAAAGCAGAGTTATTAAAAATAATATTTTAAATAATTTTCTCATATTAATAATTGAATTATTTTATAAATTAATAGATTTCTCGCTAACGCTCGAAATAATAGGTACGGGGGATTAAAATTTTGGTTCATCACTAATCTTTGGTTCCTCGGTTTTGATTATTCAGAGGCGAGATTCTATCTCCATATCTACGTATTCTTTTTTTCTTCCATACATTTTGCGAGAATATTCTTTGATTACTTTTGTTACTTCTTTGTTTTTGTAGGTATTATCCCAGAATGTTTTCATATCAAATGGGCGAGTTGTGGCATTATCAATATTTAGTTTGCAATATGCTGTAAAATTCGCAATTCAAATTATATCTTGTTGAGATAGAAGTGGTGCATATTCTTTCTCAAGATATTCGGCATCCTCGGCTCCGACTTTAAATGACATAATAGTTCAGGCATTTCAGAAAACTGCATCTTTAATTGAAGGTTTTCCGTCATTTTTTTTGTTTCATCAGATTTGTGCGATGTATTGGTGAGCCATTATTAAAGCTAGATGATATTTACGAGCTTCAGATAATATCTCCCCAAAAGTGTCTGTTGCAAAATTCTGGAACTCATCAACATATAGATAAAAATCCTTTCTTTTATCTTCTGCGATATCAGCCCTACTCATCGCTGCCATATTTATTTTTGATACAAATATTAATCAAAGAAGTTGTGCGTTAAGGTCTCCTATCAATCATTTAGAAAGATTTACCATTAATACCTTTTGATTATCCATAATTTCCCTTAAATTAAAGGCAGATTTTGGTTGACCAATAATATTTCTAATTGTAGTATTTGTTATAAATGGTCAGAATTTAGAAGAGAAATATGGTATCATTTCTTGTTTTTCGCGGTCTCCAGTATTTGCATATTCATGCTCCCAGAATGATTTTACAACCGGATTTTTAATTTTTGAAACTTTATATTTCATAAATGCATCATCCACGAAAAGACGCGGAACGTCAATTAAAGTTCCTCCTTCGTCCTCATCATCCATAAGGGTTAAACAACCATTCCTGAAATAATGTTGAATACGAGGACCAAAAATTTCCTCATTAAATATTTTAATAAAAATACTAGTAGCATCCATTGCCGCTCTATCTTTTTCAATTGCTCTTAGATTTGGATCACGACTAATTATATCAAGTAAATTTAATCACATTGGTCTTTCTGTGTCTGACGGATCAAAAATTATTACATCTTTTGCTCTTTCTTTTGGAGTAAATGAAATTACATCTTCAACCAAATCCCCATGGGGATCTATTACACAAAGTCAGTCTCAGGCCCATAAATCTTGGCGGGCAAGATATCCAATAAATACTGATTTTCAACCTCATGATTTTCAGATAATATAATGATGTCTTCATCTATCCTTTCTAGCAAAATAAATAGGAGTTTTAATATTTCTATATTCATTAACTCACATTAATACTCAATCCTTAAATAATGGAAATCCTCAAATATATCTCTGAGCTTCCTCTTGTATTGGCATTTTTCAATCGTCAGTTGGTTTTCATTTTCTATCTCATTCTTTTTCTACATTCACAACTTCTCAGGTTATTAAGACAAAGTTTTTATTTTCATCTTTAAATAAATTTTTATTTTCATTGACTTTTAGTAGAGATCAATCTTTTGTATAAATATTTCAAAGATTGTCTCTTTTATAATCATTTAAAATCAAAGGCTCACGAGGTGATTTCAGATTAGAAGGAGGAGTAATCATCTTGTATTCAAGCCATTTTATAACTGGAGATTTATTATAATTAATATCTGGAAAATGATAAAGAGTAGAAAGCTCATCAATTGAAAAAACACTTTTATTTTGAACAAGTCAAACTAATTTAAATTTAAAAGCTATATATCTAATTGGAGTTAAAATAAAACTAAATAAATCTTCTGAAACTCTCGGATCATCAAGTTTATTATTATATTCATCAGTAAAAATTCCAGTTACAGAGAGTAAATTATGAAGTCATTCCTTAGCGGTTGTATCATCCAGAGACGAAACTAAAAAACGCATTGAAGCTTGAAATCATTGCTGTCCAGCAAGTTCTCAGACTGCCTTGTGTGATTCTTGTTCCGCTTGATTAAATATTTTATAAGAATCTCATCCACTCGCTCAGGGTGCATTAGAACCTGGAGTTTCTTCGTTATTTACAAATCTATTTAAAACCCAATAAAATGGATCTAGAATTTTTTGGATTAGTTCTATACCAAGTGATGATTTTATTCATTTTTTGTATTGTCATTTTGCAACTAGACTTGCTCACTTTTTGGCTTTTTTATTCCAAGCTTGTCAGAGAGGTTTTATTACAATTTGATAAACTGCCTTGTCTGTTTTTTTAAGAGTTCAAAATGCATTTGTAATACTTGAGAGTGGATCATCTTCAAAATATTTATAAGTTTTAATTGGAAAAATATCAGTATTTACCTTTCCAGAACTCACAGCTTTAAGTGTATAACCTGCTGGTTTAATATCTATATAATCTTTTTTATCTATAATTTTTACTTCAGCGTCCGGATAATTTGATGTAATTTGTTGAGTTACAAGAGTTGCACATTCTCTATAAGTAACCAAATAAAAATGAACTTGCCCCTCATTATAAGCTATTTCAAGCGAAATTTTTGCATGATTGAAAATCATATTTAAAATTGCATCCACAAAACTAAGCTCATTTATTTTATGAACTGCCTTATAAAAGATAGACATTATTCCTATTTTTTCCTTGAAATCTTTTTTTGTTTCCTTTTCTTTATCGAGTTTGCTATCAGCTCTCGGAAGACTTACTTTAATATAAACTAATCTTTTTGAGGTATAAATTTCATAAATAAGTCTTATTAATTTAAGAATAAGAAAAAATATTATTACAAAAATTAATATATTAACCGCGTATGAAAACCATAATCCAATAGTATCACCAAAACTTCAAGAAGATTCAGTGGCTGAATTTGTAGCTTTTGGTAATGTTATTTTAGAATTTTTTCAAACCCCAGAAATGGCTCAATATGCTTTAGATATAAATAAATCAGCAAAACTCATATTAGAAAATTAAAAATTAAATTGTCGCTCTGTCATTTCGAATGAAATGAGAAATCTATTAATTATTTTCAATATACCATAAAACCCTTAAAAAGGCAAAATTAAATCATATTTTTAAACTCTTCCAGATTTAAAATTTTCACTCAAAAATCTGTAGCTTTTTGTAATTTAGATCAGGCATTTTCTCCGGCAATTAAAAAATCTAGATTTTTTGAAACAGAAGTTCTTGTTTCTCATCAATTTTCCTCAATAATTTTATGAATTTCATCTCGCGAAATATCAGCAAAACTTCCAGTTACACAAAAAGATTTATTTGAAATTTGAGAATTAGATGCAATATTTAAGATTGGTTTTACAGGAAAAATTATATTTATTTCTTTCAATAAATTAGTCACTAAATCTCTATGTTCCTCAAAATAATAAGCAATACTATGTGCTCAAACAGGTCCTATATCTTTTATTTCTTGTAAATCTTCTGGGCTTAGGGAAAATAAAATGTCTTCTAAGTTTGAATTTTCAATTTTTGAAATTACATAATTTGCTAAAATTTTCCCAGTTTTTTTACCAACTTGGGGAATTCCGAGAGCCACGAAAAAATTGGCTAAATTCATATTTCTAGAGTTTGCGATGGCATCAAATAAATTCTGAGTTTTTTTGGTTTCAAATCCTTCTAGAGCTAATATTTCATCTTTAAATTTTTCTAAATTATAGATAGATGCAAAATCTGTTATATATCATTTTTCTATAAAAAGCTCAATTATTTTATCACCCATTCCATCAATATTTGCTCAGATTTTACTTGCAAATAAAATAAGAGAACCTAGAGTTTGAGCTGGACATAATTTTTTATTTGGGCAATACCAAGCCACTTTTCAAGCATCCTTTTTTAAAATACTATTGCAACTTGGACAAAATGTTGGGATTTCTAATTTTTTTTCTTTCCAATTTCTTGCCTCAAGTATAACACTTATTACCTCTGGTATTACCTCTCCAGCTCTCACGATAAATACCTCATCTCAAATTCGCACATCTTTTTTTGCGAGTTCATCATAATTATGTAAAGTTGCCTTTGACACAATAACGCCACTTACATTTACAGGCTTAAGGTGGGCAATTGGCGTGATAATTCAGGTTCTTCCAACGCTATGTTCAATATCTAAAACCGTAGTTCTCACATTTGTTGCCGGGAATTTATAAGCGATGGCATATCTTGGATGATGTTCGGTAGTTCCGAGTTTTTGCCAAAGAGATAAATCATTTAATTTTATCACAAGACCATCAATTTCATAATCTATTCAATAATCTTTAATTAATTTTTCTTTTGTTGTATTTTCAATAAAATTTGATACCTCTTCTATTGAATTAAATACTTTGAAAAATGAAGGTTTTTTAAATTCTTCTCATAGTCTTTCGAAAAATAATTCATATGTAGGAAAAAGTCTTTTAAGAAATTCAGAAGTTTCTATATCAGGAACTGAATATGCATAAAAACGTAATCATCTATTTTTTGTAATATCTGGATTTTTTTGTCTAACACTTCATGATGCTGCATTTCTAGGATTTGCAAAAACCTTTCCTCATTTATTTAATTGCTCCTCATTTAATTTTTTAAAACTATCTAAAGGCATTACCACTTCTCATCTTATTTCAAAATCTTGTCACCAAATATTTCCTAATCTTAATTTATTAGGAATGGATGGGATTCATTTTATATTTATTGTTACATCTTCTCATTCAATTCAGTTTCCTCTAGTTAATGCCTGTTTTAATTTATGCTTTAAATAATATAAAGAAATTCAAAGACCAT
>Ga0209749_1001968_pt1 | contig 15465 bp, 8 predicted proteins | sample EPASupsiteSAE347_FD_187267 | JGI IMG/M metagenome (GOLD analysis project Ga0209749, IMG submission 187267) | Bioremediated contaminated groundwater from EPA Superfund site, New Mexico - Sample SAE3-47 (SPAdes) (version 2) | ecosystem: Environmental > Aquatic > Deep subsurface > Groundwater >... | reverse complement strand
CCGGTCAACCTGACCAACGGCTCGCCGGCGGGAACCGTGTCCTATCGGCTGGCGAACGCCGGGCCGGACGCGTTGACCGCCGCGCCGGTGCGGTTTGACTTCTACATGATCCAGGGCGGCCAAGAGGCCTGGCTGTCATTCAAAGAAACGAATGTAACCATGGGAGCGGGCGCCGAACAATTGTATATTATGGACGCTTCGGCGCGGCAGGCAATGCGGGCACGCGGAGACCTGGCAGGACAATATACGGTCCAAGCCCGGGTACGTCATCTGGCTTTGATCGGAGATGGACATACGGGGAGCAATACGACCACTGCGGCGGGAACAGCGCTGGTGAGATCCACCGGCGTCAATTCTCCCGGCCGGGCATTGAATGATTATGACGGCGACGGCAAATCGGATGGATGCCTCTATCAGAATATTTTGGGACGCTGGTATGGGGAATTATCCGGAATGCGATACAGCGCGCCAGTTGACATTGGGGATGTCGGAATTGGGTGGACACCGGCTGCCGGGGATTATGACGGCGATGGGATCACGGATGTGGCGGCTTATGACTGCTTGAGCGGACAATGGCTGGTAAGGTTCTCATCCAACGGGAATGTATTTGTCTGCCAGTTTGGCGGGCCGGCGTTTACAACGGCACCGTCTGATATTGACGGGGATGCAAAAACCGATCCGGTTGTCTATCGCGAAGCGGATGGATACTGGGCAGGAGCGGCATCGTCAAGTGGCTACATTTCTTGTTGGACATATCTTGGAGAGCGGGGATACGAGCCGGTGATGGCGGATTATGACGGCGACCGTCTGGCTGATCCGGCGGTATATAGCCGGGTAGACAGCCTTTTGTTCATTGCCTACTCCAGTATTGGATATCAGGTCATATCAGGAACATTCGGAGGACTTGATTATCTGCCGGCCGGCGCTGACTATGACGGCGACGGTTTGACAGACCCGGCAATATATGCTCCGGCCACGGCTTATTGGCAGGTATTACTCTCCCGCACCTTAAGCTCCAAGGGATATTACACGTGGTGGGGCGGTGCGGCTGGAAACATAGGCGGCCTGCCTGTTCCGGCGGATTACGATGGCGACGGAAAAGCGGATTTGGCCGTGTATCATCAGGACACGGGAATATGGCAATTATTCCAATCAACGCAAGGCTATCTGGAATTCAGCGCCGGTTTCGGAGGCCCGCAATATGCGCCGGCGCGGGAATGAAACATTCAGAAAGAATAAAGCCGGACATGAAAAAAAAAGTCATCCGCTTTGTTTCGGCCGTATTTGTGTCGGTTTTGATTTATACCCCGGAAAGCGGAGCTCAAACCTGGACCAACCTTGGCAACGGAATGAGTAATGGCGCGGTTTATGCCCTGACGTTTGACACGAACGGATATATCTGCGCCGGCGGAGATTTTACCAACGCCGGCGGCACATCCGCAAACCATATCGCCATATGGAACGGAACCTCATGGACCAACCTCGGTCAGGGATTAAGCTCCACGGTCTATGCCCTGACCGTTGACACCAACGGATATATCTGCGCCGGCGGGGACTTTACCAATGCCGGCGGCGCCGCCGCAAACCGCATTGCCAGATGGAACGGAAATTCATGGAGTAACCTCGGCCAGGGATTTAGTTCCACGGTCTATGCCCTCACCGTTGATACCAACGGCTATATCTGCGCCGGCGGAGATTTTACCAACGCCGGCAATGTGGCCGTGAATCATATTGCCGTATGGAACGGGAACTCATGGAGCAATCTCGGCGATGGATTAAGCTCAACCGTCTACGCCCTGACCGTTGATATGGCCGGCAACCTCTGCGCCGGTGGAAGTTTTACCAATGCCGGCAACGCGTCTGCAAACTATGTTGCCAAGTGGAACGGCACCTCATGGACCAACCTCGGCCAGGGAGGCGTAAGCGCCACGGTTTATGCCCTGACCGTTGACATGGCCGGCAACCTCTGTGCCGGCGGTGACTTTACCAATGCCGGCAATGCGGCCGCAAACCATATTGCCAGATGGGATGGAATTTCATGGACCAATCTCGGACAGGGGGTAAGCTCCACCGTCTACGCTCTGACCATTGACACGAACGGCGCTCTTTATGCCGGCGGAGATTTTACCAATGCAGGAAACATGGCCGCAAACCACATTGCCCGATGGGACGGAATTTCATGGACCAATCTCGGACAGGGATTGAGTTCCACTGTTTATGTCCTGACCGTGGATACGAACTGGCATCTCTATGCCGGGGGAAATTTTACCAATGCCGGCAACATGGCCGCAAACCGCATGGCGAGATGGAGCATTTTGCCGGCGCCAACCGGCGTGTCGGCCAGCGGCGGAACTTATATGGACAAGGTACGGGTAACGTGGAACGCCGTGACAAATGCGGCCGGCTACCAGATATGGCGCTACACCGGCAATCATCCCGGCTCTGCCAGCCAGATCGGGTCAACCACATCAATGACGGCAACAATATATGACGACACTTCGGCGATAACCGGTACTATTTACTATTACCGGGTCCGATCCGTCAACACTTATGGGACGAGCGCCTTAAGTTATACGGACGCGGGCTGGAAAGGAATCGTCTACTATACCGCCGTGCCCGCCCATTACGACGGCGATATAAAAACCGACCCGGCCGTGTATCGCGCCGCGGACGGCACTTGGTATTGCGCACATTCCGCCAGCGGTTATGTGACAGTGGTGGTGAGCAATTTCGGCGGATATGATTGGGATCCGGTCCCCGCTGATTATGACGGCGACGGAAAAACCGATCCGGCCGTGTATCGCGCCACGGACGGCACATGGCATTACATGCTTTCGTCCGCAGGTTACACGACGTTTGCGGTGAACGGCTTCGGCGGAATGGATTGGATTCCGACGCCGGACGATTATGACGGCGACCAAAAATCCGATCCAGCCGTGTATCGCCCCGCTGATGGCGCCTGGCATTGCGCGCTCTCGGCCGCGGGTTACGCAACATTTGTGATGAACAATTTCGGCGGCATTGGGTGGACTCCGGTGCCGGCTGATTATGACGGCGACGAAAAAGCAGATCCGGCCGTGTATAACGCCGCGGACGGCGCCTGGATAATTTCCTGTTCGTCCAGCGGATATGCCTTGGCCACCATCAGCGGCTTTGGCGGAATGGGCTGGATTCCCGTGCCGGCGGATTACGACGGCGACGGAAAAGTTGATATCGCCGCCTACCACGCCTATGATGGCGTCTGGTATTGCGCGCTCTCAGGCGCGGGTTACGCAACATTTGTGGTGAACGGCTTCGGCGGAACGGGCTGGACTCCGGTGCCGGCTGATTACGATGGCGACGGGAAAGCCGACCCAACCTTATACCGTGCTAGCGATGGATTATGGAATTGCGCCTCATCCGCCAATGGTTATATATCTCAAACCATATCGTTCGGCTGGCAAAATTAAAAGATGAGGCTGAATCCGTCCCGCGGTCGTCATTGCGGCAGAGGGTCAAGGCTGAAATATTCGCGGTAGGCGTTGACGACGGCAAAGTAATTATCCGCTTTGACATCTTCGTGGACCGAATGGCTGGCGTGAAGAATATGGCCGCCCCGCGCACGGCGTCCGTAGTCCAAGCACTCCCTGACTTCCGCGCGCACATCAGATGCTGTCCCATGGCAAAGCGTATGCCGGGCGTCAATGTTGCCAATAATGCATACTTTATCCGCCACTCCTTCTTCCATTAAACGCGGCCATGTCATTCCGGCGGCTTTATCCACTTCCTTATAACCATCAATAGCGGAATTGAAGAAAAAATCATCCTTGATCAGCCAATGATTGCCGTCGGAGGTGTAGACCGCTTTTGCGCCGAGCGCATGGATCAATTTTACATGTTCCTGAATGACGGGCAGAATGAACTCATGATAATGGACCGGAGAAATAAACGGCCCCTTGTCGCAGCTGACGTCGCCGCCCATGGCCACCACGGAACAGCCGGCGCGAATGGCGCGTCTTGTGGCGGCAAAAGCGGCCGCCTTTTGCATGTCAATCCAACGCCGAAGAAGATCAGGCTCATCAATCAACCACATCAGCATGAAAGGCGGATAAAAGGCAACCCCCGTTCCGGCCCCAATTTCCGCCATGTAGACCCAGTCAAGACCGTCGCGTTGCGCCAGGCTTTGTACACCGCGCAAAACGGGATCAACTTCGTCAGATTCAGCCGGCCCTTTTCCGTCCCATGCTTCCACCATCCGGCGGGTATCATCCTCTGATATTTTATGGCTGTCGCTCATAGCCTCGGCAGGATTTTCCGGCTCAACCATGAATATGCGTTCGTTAAGGTGATAAGCGGTTCCATCCAATTTCCACTTGTTTTTACCGGTTTTGACCGGCCGCGTAAAATTCTTGCGCGGAGCGCCGTTCAAGCGCACCATGTCTAAGCCAAAAAACTTCCGGACGGCATACTGCGCCTTTATCTCGGCCTCCACAAGCTCTTCCCAGACGATACCATCGGCCATTGCGTCCCAAGCCATCGCCATATCGGTGGCAACGGTCCGGCCGCATATCTTCCAATGAATGGGATGAAAAGGCTGGAAAATTTCAAACAGAGGCGTGCGCTCCGGCGGATGGTGCGACAACGCGGCGTGCACTGGATGCGTTATTTTTTTTGGTTTGGACATTTTTTATCCCCCTTATTGATTAACAAGCTCCAACCTTGTCCCTGATAAATGCTTCTCGCCGGGCGCAAGCCGGATCGGTTGGTGCAAATTGCCGGTTTCGACGCAAACCATGCTGTGATATTCCTCGTCCCCGAAATCATCCATCCGCTTTGATTTTTCCGTCCAGGGGTTCCACAACACAATATCATGCATGCCGTTTTTCTTAATGGTAATTTTTTGCCGATTGGTACCGTCTTCCAAGACAACCATTTCCGGGGCAAAGGGATAAACCCGGTCTGTTTCGCGGCCAAATCGTATTTTTTTGCGCGTCTCCCTGCCAACGGCCGCATCGCCCAGAAAATCAACAAAGTCGGCGCCGGCCAGGCCCGACACGGAGGTTTTGGTTATATCGGCCGTCGAAAAATAGGTATGCAAACCGTTCTTGAATTCAAATTCAGTCTGCCCGGCATTCTGGACAGAAAATGAAATTTCAAGTCCCGCCGCTTTCAGCCGAAAGACAAGTTCCAGGCGGAACTTATACGGCCACAACTTGATTGTTTCCCGGTCGTCTTTTAATTCAAACCTGGCTTCGGCACCATCATTATCTGACAATCCGGCGCCAAGCAACTTCCATTCATGAATACGCGCAAAGCCGTGCTTCGGCAAAGGACCGTCGCCAAATTGGGGAAAAATGACGGGGATCCCACCGCGAATCGGACGGTCAGAATCAAAGAAAGATTTCTTGCTGAGAAACAACAATGACCTGCCTCCCGAATCACGCCACGAAACCGCATGGGCGCCATGAAGATAAACATCCAATTGCGCGCCGGACGGATGACGCAATTCGACATAAAGCAGGTTGTTGACGCCGCGTTTCAATTTGGATTTATCCTGCCCGTTCATTTCGCCCATCTCTGCGTCCTCGGCGGCTTTGTTCTGGAAATTAGCGCGGAACACCCCACCCCTGCCCCTCCCAGGAGGGGATCAGGATGAGTTCCCCTCCTTTGGAGGGGTGCCCCATAGGGCGGGGTGGGTATGATTTTCATGCTTTTGAGTGTTGTAACGGCGACACGATTGAGTGCGGTGAAATATTTTTAATCAAAACTTGATCGAGAAAATGGTAAACGCCGGGCGGGCATTGAATTCATCGGGCGCCAGGGCGCCGTCGCGGTTCCTATCCAGCGTATTGAACACCTCGTCATAGGTATAATTTTTATCCATTTTATCTGAAAATTCCAGAAAACCGATGGCAGCATCGTGATTTTTATCAACGGCCTCGAAATTACCCCCCGCCTGCGGCGAAGGGGTGGCCGTCTTCCATTCCTGCTTGTCTATCTTTTTATCACCGTTGCGGTCAATGTTTTTAAATGCTTCCTGTTTGGCATGCTGTTTGAACTCATCCGGCGATATTTTTCCGTCCTGGTTGGTGTCGGCGGACAGAAAAGCATTCTTGAGATCATTGGTCTGGGCCGCGCAAAAGCTTGCCGCGCTTATCTGGATGAGCAATACGGCCATAACTTCGAGCAATAAACATTTCATAAAAATCCTTTCAATTAAAAATGCCGTCTAGAACCCCTGCCGCAACTTCAAAAAATGACGTTTTTATAAAAAAGTCAACGCCAATGTTTTATCATTCGTAAAGCCTCAGTTACGCGGGCAGGTTATGAACTTCAACGTTGTCATTCCCGCGAAAGCGGGAATCCAGCATTTCCGCCACGGGCGGATCTGCCTGTGGCATGAGATTTTTTCTGGATTCCCGATCTCGCCACGCGCAACGCGTGGCAAGTCGGGAATGACAATCAGCCCTCATAACTGAGGCATTAGTATCATTCCCATGCCTGCGGAATGACAACCTCCATGCCCCACACTGTAGCAAGTCACAAACAACGAGTCCAGTTTTTTATTTCCCGGTGTTTCCATTTTTCTATTGATAGGCCGAATCAGCCGGCATAGAATGCCTGAAAAGCCAATAAGACGCGGAGAACGGCGCAGACAATGTGGCCATGAAAATACTATTCATTTACAGCGGCGCCGAAAGCCTGGGCATAGAATACCTTTCCAGTTTTCTGGAGTCTAAGGGACACCCGTCCGAGCTCCTCTTTGATCCGGCCGTTTTCTCGGGGGACCTGCTGCTGAACAACAAATTTCTTTCCAGAATATTTTCACTGGACAATCAGATAATTCAAAAAGCCATATCTTCATCGCCCGGCCTGATCGCCTTCTCAAGTTATACCGGAAACTACCAATGGTGTTTAAAAATAGCCGAGGAAATAAAAAAACGCTCTCAAATCCCGATCGTGTTTGGAGGCATCCATCCGACCGCGGCGCCTCAGGAAGTTTTAAAGAACTATTTTGTTGATTATGTGATAATCGGAGAAGGAGAATATGCCTTGCTGGAATTGGCTGAACAAATCGCGGACGGCAAAGGCGAATTCTCGAAAATATCAAATCTTGGCTATAAATCGGCAAAAGGTGGCATTTATATCAATGAACCCAGGGGATATATAAAAGACCTGGACAGCCTGCCGTTTCCCAAGAAGAGCTTGTTTTACGGCAAAGTCCCGCTGTTATCGGAAAATTACATGATAACGACTTCCAGAGGGTGTCCTTTTAATTGCAATTATTGCAGTAACAGCATGCTCCATGAATTATATCGCCAGGAAAACCGGCATGTCAGGCGAAGAAGCCCGAAAAATGTCATTGATGAGCTGAAATGGGCCAAATCAAACTGGAACATCAGGCTTGTTGTTTTTGCGGATGATGTTTTCACCTGCTCAAGGGCCTGGCTTGAAGAATTTATCCCGATTTACAAATCAGAAATCAATCTTCCTTTCTTCTGCTCCGTGCATCCAAACGCCATGTCCGGGGAAATCGCGGCCTTGTTAAAGGAAGGCGGCTGCTGGCTTGTCACCATGGGCGTTCAGTCCGGCTCCGAACGGATCAGGAAAGAAATATTCGGCCGGGAGGGCAATAATTCAAGGATCCTGGAATCCATCAAACACGTTAAAGAAGCGGGCATGAAAATATCCCTGGATAACATATTCGGCGCCCCCACTGAAAACGAAAACGATTTGCAATCAGGGCTTGAACTCTATGAAGAGGCCAGACCCGACCGGATCCTCACCTTTTGGCTGACATATTATCCAAATACAAAAATAATAGATATCGCCAAAGATAATCATTGTTTAACGGAAACGGATATTTCAAACATTAATAATGGAATTACCGGATTTACGCACGGGGGAGGGTCTGTTGTTGACGGCAAAATGAAGAAAACCTACCTCGTCCACGAATTGCGTTTCCAATTGAGGGCGCTTATCAACAACGACTGGCTCCATAAATTCATTCTGAAAATGTGCCTTTATTTTCCATCCGACTTCCTGGTGAAAATAATCGTATTATTGAATGCCATAAAAAACAGGGATGTAAAAATGTTTTATCTGATGCGGTATATATGGGCCAGGAAAACAGTTCCTTGAACCGACGGCTCATCTGCGCCATTGTCCGCGCTGCTATCTATGACTTTATCGGCGGCAAACCACCGAGAGTAAAAAGCGCGATCCCGGCGGCGACAGAGGCGTTTAAGGATGAAATCCGCCCGCAGAGCGGTATCTTGACAACGTAATGAGCCGTGTTCAGGATGAGTTGTCCAACGGCCTTATGCTCCCCCCCGATAACCAGCACAACCCGTGAACGAGGCGTAATTTCAATTTCGCTGATGGTCGTCTTCCCGCCGCCGTCCAAAGCCACAATTGTAAAATCGTTTCTTATGGCTTCGCGCACATAATAATTGGCGGAATGGTCGCGCGCCATCCGCAGGTATTCGGATGCGCCGGCGCTGGCCTTGACAACTGACGGATAAATCTCCGGTGTGCCGCGATTGGAAAGCAAGACATGCTGCCATCCGAAAACTTCCGCGCTCCTTAAAATAGCCCCGACATTCTGGGGGTCTTCTATATTGTCGAGGAGCAAAAGACGATTTTGCTCCAGCAATTCCGCAAACGAGGCGTAGGGATAAGAATCCGCCTCAATCACAACCCCCTGATGCTCGGTCGTCCGGCTCAGCTCAAAAAGGCGGCCTTTGCTTACGAACTCTGTTTGGCAATCGGCCTTGTTCAATAGTTCAAGCAGTTTGCGCATCCGCGCTGAAGTTTGGGCGTTTTCCGCAACATAAACGCGGTAAATTCTGCGCCGGCCGGAACGGACAACCTCAAACGCCGGATTGATGCCATAAATGTATTCTTTCATCTTAATTATTTTTATCTACCACATCTTTCCGGGAGCGGGCTTCCATCTGGAGTTTTACCATGCATTCCGGACAGACTCCATGGGTGAATTCGGCTTGCGAATGTTCAGACAAGTATCCTTCAATCTGCTCCCAGTAACCTTTGTCATTGCGCACTTTTTTGCAGTAGGCGCATACGGGCAACAAGCCGCGCAGAGTTTTAATATTGTCCAAAGCATCCTGGATTTCAGCAACCAGCTTGTCGCGTTCTTCCAGCAGTTTGATTTTGCAGAAATAAAAATAAAGAAGAAGCGAGAACAGCGTTGCGCATATCAGCGCTCCGGCAACAAGCGCCATCCTGATTGTGGAAATCTTTTTTGCGACTGTCCCGGCGGTAATATCAACGCCCACGATAGCCGCTGTCAGCCCGTTTCTTCCCTTCACCGGCGCATAACCCGACATCAGATCGGGACGGGGAGGATCCGGGGCAATATCCACGTCGGCCGCCGGCCGGTCCCAGGCGGCCATCAGTTCGGGAAATGCGCCGGCATCATAGCGTGTGCCCGGCAATTCGCATTGTTCCTCCGGATCAATGCGTCCGTTCCCATTCTCATCCCGGGCGGGTTCATCAACGATGAATTCGTACCAGCATTTGCCCAGCAGGGTTGTTTCAAAGCGGTAATTTTGCCCGGCGGCGCCCTCCCCGGGACCGCGGACACGGCGCATGGTGTAGATATAGCGCACATCAGTGTTAAAACGCGAGGCCTGTCCGAGGAACTCCTGAATCCGCCGGTAAGCATCCTTGGATACATCGCCGGAAGAATGGATCTGGTCAATGTCGTCCGCATTTATGCCGGCGGCCGCGGCGATGGCAACGCCCATGGCATGACAGCGAATTTCATTGACCAGCGAATGGCGCGCCACGCCATAAAGCGCGCTAAATATGGCGGAAATGGCCAGCCAGATCAGGCCATAGGCGGCAATCAAACGCCACCTTTTGGATTTATCGGATGATGGATCCATTTTTTTTATTTTCCCAAAAACAGGTCCATTTGTAAAGAATCAGTTTTATTGGTTTTACGCTGGCGATGGACGGCGATTTTGGGCTGGCCGGCCTCTTCAAATTCACCCTCTTCAAGATTGAGCAGTATTTCCCTGGCGCGATCAACCACGTCCTGGGGAAGCCCGGCCAGACGGGCGACCTGAATGCCATAGCTTTTGTCCGCGGCGCCGGCCACAATCTTTCGCAAAAAAACCACCCGGTCATTATCTTCACGGATAAGCACATTGTAATTCTTCACGCCCTTCATGGTCAGGGCAATGTCCGTCAACTCGTGATAATGAGTGGCAAAAAGAGCTTTGGCTTTTATTTTGTCATGCAAATATTCCGCCACCGCCCAGGCAATGCTTATGCCGTCAAAAGTGCTCGTGCCCCGGCCGATTTCATCCAGAACGATGAGACTTTTTTCCGTGGCATTATTTAAGATATTGGCGGTCTCCTGCATCTCAACCATAAAAGTGCTCCGCCCGTGGACAAGGTCGTCGCCCGCCCCTACCCGCGTAAAAATCCGGTCAACCACGCCGATTTCCGCTTCCGCCGCCGGCACGAATGATCCCATTTGGGCCATAATGGTAATCAGGGCCACCTGCCTGATGTAGGTTGATTTACCCGCCATATTCGGACCGGTAATGATGATCAAACGGTTCGCCTCGCAATCAAGCCGGGTGTCATTGGGGACAAACCGGTCGCCGGAGGGTATCTGTTCAACGACCGGATGGCGGCCGTCTTTTATCCGGATTGATTTTTCGTCCGTCATGACCGGCCGCACGTAACGCAGGGCCAGGGCCCGGTCCGCGAGCGCGGCAAGGGCGTCCAGCGCGGCGACCGCATCGGCTGATTGAAGGATCGGCCCGCTCTCCAGGAGAATTTTATCCCGGATTTCAACCAGCAGTTCGGCTTCAAGCGCCACGGCCCGCTCCTGGGCGCCGATTATTTTATTTTCAAATTCCTTGAGTTCGGGGGTGATAAAACGCTCGGCATTGACCAGGGTCTGCTTGCGGGAATAATCGGCCGGCACATTGGCCGCCTGGCCTTTTGAAACCTCAAGGTAATATCCGAAGATCTGATTATATCTTACCTTCAAGGTTTTGATGCCGGTGCGTTTCTGCTCTTTTGTCTGATATTCGGCCAGCCAGGCGCGTCCTTTTGTGGCCGCTTCGCGCAAAGCATCCAGTTCGGCATTGTAGGCGGCGCGGATGGCGCCGCCCTCTTTGAGGGTGGCCGGCGGCTCATCAACAATCGCCCGTTCAATCAGGCCGGCCAATGCCGGAAGCGGGGCGATCTGTTGGCCCAAAACGGCCAGCATATTTTTTTTCATGCCGTGCAGCAGATCGCGGACTTTTGTCAATGCGCCCAGCGATTGCGCCAGCGCGCGCATATCCCGCGCGCCGCCTGATCCCGAAGCGAGCCGGGCGATGAGCCGTTCAAGGTCGCGCACCTGGGCGAGCTCATCGCGCAGATTCCGCAACAGGGTTCTATCTTCACAAAATATAGCCACCGCCTCATGCCGCTGTAAAATCGCGGCCTTGTCTGCCAGAGGACGCAAAACCCATTCACGCAGGCGCCGGCCGCCCATGGCGGTCTTCGTGGCGTCAAGCACGCCAAGCAGGGTGACGGCCCCTTCCCCGCGCAAAACATCGCCGGCCAGCCCGCCCCGCGGCGAAACCCGCGTTTCGACAAGATCGAGATTACTGCGGGTGGATTCGTCCATAAAAAGGAAATTATCGGGATTTTTAAGACGCAATGACCGCACGTTTTGGGCGGGACGGCACAAAGTATTTTTTACATAATGAAGGACGCCGCCGGCCGCCCCAATCCCGGCCCGGCGCCCCTCGCACCCGAACCCGTCAAGCGACTGCACGCCAAAATGGTTTTTCAGCGTTTCATAGGCGGTCGCGTATTCAAACATCCAATCCTCATAGGGCGTTACCATGATATTCAATTCATGGCCGGCCATCTGTTTCAACGGCGAGGCGGCGTCTTCAAGAACCGAGGCCGGGATTATGCATTCCGCCGGCGCAAAACGCAGAAGATTATCACGGAGCGTATTGACATTGTCCGTTTCCTCTATCCAGAATTCGCCGGTTGAGAGATCAAGCAGGGCCAGACCGTAGGCGGGTCCGTTTTGATACAGTCCGGCCAGAAAATTATTTTTTGAAGAGTCCAGCAATTGATCGCTCAATACCGCGCCGGGCGATACTATCCCCGTAACCTCGCGCCGGACAATGCCCTTGGCGGCCGCGGGATTTTCAACCTGGTCGCAGATTGCCACCTTTTTGCCCGCGCGAATTAGTTTGGCCAGATAAGTTTCGTAGGCATGATAAGGCACGCCGCACATCGGCGCTTTCTGGCGTTTGGTAAGGGCAATATTCAGGATGGAAGCGGCTTCAATGGCGTCCTCAAAGAACATCTCATAAAAGTCGCCCAGACGAAAAAAAAGGATTGTGTTCGGCGGCAGTTTCGCCTTTATCCGGCGATACTGCTGCATCATGGGCGTGATGGTATCAGTCATATTTCCACGGATTGTATTTTTATCCTGCCTGCTCGCTTACATCTGCGCGCAAAATTAGGGTTATTCTTCAGCACCGCGGGGGATATTGTCAAGAAATAACTCCGGCCATGTTGAATTTGACAGATTTAATGCGGTGCGGTACCCTATTGCAAAAAACTTTACCATGTCAAAAACAATCCGCTTTTTAGGATGGGATCAACCGGCAACGGACACCGTGGCCCGTTACATCCTGAATGACTCCCCCCCCCCGCTGGCGCAAATGGACGGCGTTTTGATTGTCGTCCCCACCAAGGAAGCCGGACGCCGGTTGCGCGAAAAAATGATGATCATTTGCCGCGAAACCAGGTCCGCGCTTCTTGACGCGCGCATTGTCACGCCCTTGTTTTTTATTCAATCGCGTGAAAATATCGGATCCGAAGCCGGCGCGACGCTTGTCCGGAGCGTATGGATAAAAACCTTGCTCAGCCTGCGCAAAGATGATTGCCAGGAACTCTTTCCCCGCGGCATCCCGGAAAACAATCATCAATGGGCGTTGGCCATGTCAAAAATCATCCAGCAATTGCGCGAGGAACTTTCGGATGCCTGCCTTTCCATCAATTCAGTCCTTGAAAAACACGAAACCGAATTGCAGGAACTCCCGCGCTGGCGCGACCTGGGCACGATAGAGACAATGTATCTGGAAAATTTAAAAGAAACCGGCCGCTCAGATCCGTGCGAACTGAAGCTTGCCAACGCCAAATCACCATCCCTTCGCGCCGGAGTCAAAAAAATCATTTTGGCTTCCGTGCCGGATCCTTCCTTGCTTGCGCTGGCAACAATAAAAGCGTTGTCAGGGAAGCTTGCCGTTGAAATTCTGGTCATGGCGCCGGACAATCTGCAAGACCATTTTGACGATTGGGGCCGCCCCCTGCCGGATAAATGGTCACAGCGGCTTATTGATATCCCCGATAAAAACATCGTGATGGCCGGCACCCCGGCCGGTCAGGCGCGCTCGGCCGCCGAATTGATTCGCGCCGCTGAATACCAGCTTCAGGATATCTGCATCGGGGTTCCTGACCGGGACGTCATCCCGCACATGCAAAACCGCCTGGAGGATGCCGGCCTGACTTCTTTTGACCCCGCCGACCGGCCCGTCAAGGATCATCACCTGTATCACCTGGTAAAATCATGGCGCCGGCTGACTGAGGATTCTTCATTTATATCATTAGCCGGCTTCCTGCATGAGGCGGATGTCCTGGAATGCCTCCGGGAAGAACGCAGTGTCAATGCCTGCGAATTACTGGCCGAACTGGACCTGCTTCAAAACACGGCTTTGCCCCAGACCATGCGGGACGCTGAATTAGCGCTGAAAAAACATAGCAATCATTCAAATCGCATATCCGTGAACAGAATAAAGGTAGGGACGGACTGCCAGTCCGTCCGCTCAGTTCCGGCGGGACAAGCCTGTCCCGCCCTACCACCGGCAATTAATGCGGTAAAATACAGCGCAACGACATCCTTGCCGCATTATCCAAATCTGAAAAAAGCCTTTGAATTCGCGGACGAAGTTATTACCGCCGCAAGAAAAAAGCCGCTTGAGGAGGCGCTCCGGGAATTCCTGCAACGTGTTTTCGCGGCAAAAACTCTGGCCGGCCATTCCGATGATGACGCCGATTTCAAGGCGGTCGCCGCCCTGATTTCAGACATCCTGAACGATATAACCTATGCCCGGCCATATTTAAAAGAACACCTTGCGCCGGTTGTCACGCAATTGATCATAGAGACTCTGGACGAGGCGGCCATATCACGGCGCCGCGAAGGCGCGCTGATTGACCTGAACGGGTGGATGGAACTGCCCTGGAATGACGCCCCCTTGATGATCATTACGGGTTTCAACGAAGGACTGGTGCCGACCAGCCGGAAGAGCGACATTTTCCTGCCCGATTCGCTGAAAAAAATTCTGGGACTGCGCAATAATGAGACGCAGTTTTCGCGCGATGCTTATCTGCTCTCGTTAATCCTCGCGACGCGCGCCAAGGACGGACGCGTGATTCTGATGGCCGGCAAAACGAGCCAGACCGGCGACCCGCTCAAGCCATCGCGCCTGCTGTTCCGCTGTCCTGACGGACAACTCCCGGAAAGGGCCGCTTTTATTTTCGGCGAACTTGAGGAGGAAATTCACAATCCGCCCTTCTCGGTTTCTTTCAAATTGGATCCTGCCGCGCCGCTGGCATTAGGCAGCCCCCTCAAAGCGGGGCAACGATTTTCATATTCCGATGGTAGGGCGGGACAGCCGTGTCCCGCCGTGCTTCCTCCGTTCGGACGGACAGGCTGTCCGTCCCTGCCTTTTCAAATTCCTATGCCTGAACAGAAACCCCAGTTCACACCGACGGAATTGCGTGTTACCCAGTTTCGCGATTACCTCGCCTGTCCCTTTCGGTTTTTCCTGAAACACGTCCTGAAGATGGAACGGACGGAATTTAAGGAGGAATTGGACGCGCTTGATTTTGGAACGGCCATCCACTTCATCCTCGAAAAGTTTGCGGGTGACCCGGAAATAAATCGCTCCACCGATCCGGTCGCCATTCAAAAACGCCTGGACGGCCTGCTGGATGATTATTTCAAACGCATCTACGGCACAAACGATTCATTCGCGATCCTGTATGCGCGCGGAATTGCGGCGCAACGCCTGAAAGCTTTTGCCCGTTGCCAGGCGGAGGCCGCTTCGGCCGGATGGGAGATTGCGGAACGCGAGTTTTCCTGCCGGATGACGATGGCCGGGATGACGGTTTCCGGAAAAATAGACCGGATTGACGTCAACCGGCATGACGGGAAAATGCGGATTATTGACTACAAAACTTCGGACTCGGCCCAGAACCCGGAAAAAGCCCATCTAAAAAAAACGCGCAAAGAAATACCGGATTTTGCCAGGCATGCCGAAAATGAACAGTGGATTGACCTGCAAATGCCGTTGTACTGGCTGATGCTTAAGGCCGGAATATCCAATAAGGGAGGGACGGACGGCCAGTCCGTCCGCCCAATTCCGG
>Ga0209749_1001965_pt1 | contig 15474 bp, 8 predicted proteins | sample EPASupsiteSAE347_FD_187267 | JGI IMG/M metagenome (GOLD analysis project Ga0209749, IMG submission 187267) | Bioremediated contaminated groundwater from EPA Superfund site, New Mexico - Sample SAE3-47 (SPAdes) (version 2) | ecosystem: Environmental > Aquatic > Deep subsurface > Groundwater >... | reverse complement strand
CCGGATAAGATTCAGCGATTACCTGACCCCAATACGGCGCCTTAAATTTATTTCATCTGTGTCATACGTGCCCCACAGCGCATGTTTCTTTGACAGTATTCCAGCCCCTGCGCCCTGTGCCCTCGAACGGTCGCAGGGAGCCGTGCGGAAAGGGCGCTGGGATGGGTCCGAAGGGAAGCGCCGATGAATTCGGTTTTATAGTAACTGACCGTAAATTATAACCGACAAAGCTTGATTAATATTTGTTTTTGGGGATTATTCAGGTATCTTATCAAACACCGCCAAGTTCGCAAAGAACGCAAAGCATAGCAGCAAAACTACTATAATTACTGCGAGTAGATGCAAATCGGCGGAATCTGCGTTCATTCCCCTTCATCTGCGGTTTTGTTTTCCGTGAAAACGGTTGAATGGGTTTACTAGGCGCGCCGGGGATTTATTGGGTGGGATTTATAAATATACGAAACAGAAGGGAGCAGGATTAAGAAAGTCCAGAGGTTCAGGCGATCGCGGATTCCACTCTGGAAAGGCGCTCTTTTATCTCCGAGATCTCTTTTGTAAGGGTTGCTATCCGTTCCTGGGCATCAAAATCATGCTTTATCATGATGTTTGTAAGCCTTCCCAGATTTTCGTTTGTTTCGTTTTTGAAGTCCTTCAATGTGGCTGTGTTATCTTTTAAAATAGACGTATTATCATCCAGTTTCTCTATCATGATATCCTGTTTTTGCACCATCGATGCCATTCTGGCGTTTGCAATATCGAGGCGTTCTCCCAGTTCTTCAGTTGGATCGCCCCGTTTTATCTCAAAATACTCAAATTCTCCGGTCGCATCCTCGAAACTGACTTCCAGGTGCTCCACGTCGATAGGATATTCCTTGATGTTTATCAGCTTAACGAATGAGTCGATACCCGCTCTATCTCCCTCGCATATTATCCTCACATCATACGGTTTGATATTCTCAACAAAGCCTGTGAGCTTCATTTTACGCGCAGCCCTCTCGACTGTGTCTCTATAGCCTACCCTCCGTACTTCACCTTTTGCGATAATGATTGCCCTTTTCTGCATAGCTTTCATCCTTTTTTATTGCTTTAAACGATAAAAGCTTTTTCTACAAACTCACTGAACTACCAGGTGAATTTGCCGAATAACTCGCATCAATCCTACCGCTTCCAGCAGCTCCCATAGCTATAGACCCCATCCCCTTCGGTGATATGCCCCGTGCCGCTACCCGGAACATGAGACCGGAAAACCCCCCGAACACCGAGTTCAGCATCATAGCGATGGGGTTGCGGTAGAGGGGGTCTCCGTGGCATTTTTGAGATGGTCATTTATGTCACATTCTTAAACCATCTATTGCTTTTCTCTCATTCAGTTAAAAATAGAGAGCTTTGAAAGTTCCTTCCTCTTGACATACACCACTGCGATAACCGCAGTAAAAGCGGTTCCGCCTAAAATAACCGCCAGGCTTACAGGCTTTGCTTTTTCCGCCCGGGGCTCTTTAGCTTCTGGAGTCACTTCAATTGTTGGATTAAGCTCATATCTGAGCTGTTCTTGCATCTCTATCTTCCCGGCTCCCGATCCTGCTATCCCAAATGAAGAGAAAGCATACGTTTTTGCCTCGTAATGTGTTCTGGATGCATCTTTTGCTATCACAGAGGTTTCAAGTTGTTCCCATTCTTCGCCGTTCCATCTGTACATCTGCACGTCTGCGCCTGAGACGCCCCATGATGAGATCAATGAGTTCTTAACACTGAACCTTATCAGAGCTTCCTTGATCTTTTTTGTGCCTGCCCGGATATTTATGTATTTCGCGTCAGGCTTCAGTTCGTTCGTAAGTCTGGATCTCCCTTTAAGTGCATCGACCCTTACAGGGACATCGTTCTCGTTCTCTTTTCCTGTGATTACTATCTCTGATATCCCGTGTTCGGCTTTCTGGAACCTGTAAGTTACAGATTGATCAGCCCTGAGATCTTCATTTCTGGTTTCATACATGTTTATATTTTCAAAAGGTTCTTCAGTGCCGATGCTGCCTCCACCACCGCCACCGCCGCTATTGCCTCCTTTATTACTGTCTCTACCGCTGCTGTCTTCGTTATTGCTGCCTCCGCTGTTGTCTCCGCATCCTGTTGTCGTAATATTATCCGACCCAACAATATCAAGTCCATCATAGGTCTTTCCTGTTAGAGTAGCCCGGGTATCTCCGCACTGTATGCCCGTTGCCTGAGTATCGAAATGAAGGATGAGCTTTTCAGTCGGTGTCTCATAATCTTTGTATCCCGCACCATTGCGTCCGAATTTTATGCTCGATTTATCTATATTTGTAACATCAAAGCCCGCAGGTGTATTATTATAGATGGTTACTTTAATTTTACCCGTGCTGTTGGGGTTGATGCTATTGGGGTTGATCCCAATGGTCACCTCTACAGGAGATGTTACTGGTGCCGTTCTTGCTGTATGATTTACCCACATCTGGCTCATGTACCCGTCATTATCCACCGTCCTTGTGGCGATAGTATGTTCCGTACCAGGGGCAAAGCCAGTCGCGTTAAAGAACTGCAAGCCTGCTGGTACATCGTCCATGGGAGCGTTATCTATCCATACTTTTACACCTGCTAAGTCCTCATCGTCCGGATCATCCCATGTCCAGTTGATATAGGTCTGTTCGTAAGTAATATTGTGAAGACCGGTCACGCCTGCCGGCGGAGTGGTATCCGGGGTCAGCCTGAAGCTGCCATCCCCCTCGAAAGCAACGCCCTGTCCTGTATTGACCTTTACCTTCACACTGTACTCCCCGGGTTCTGCCCCCGTCGTATCGACCGTTACTTTATAATTGAGCCGGGTGTAAGTGCCGGGATTCCCGTATCCGTACCCATAACCGTATCCATATCCGTATCCATAGAACTGGTATCCAGTCCCGTATCCGTAGTAGGGAGCATTTTCTTCATTGCCGGTGTACCCGTACCCGTACCCATAACCCCCTGTCCATCCATAACTGTCTATCAATCTTATTCTGTAGCTTTCCTTTGTTATAGAACTCCCGATCGAAGGGAAATCGCTCACATTGAAGAACAGCAGACCGCCGGGCGATCCAGGAATGGAGGGGAGACCTTCGACCGAGATACTGGCGAGTGGGATCCTTTCGTTCGCGCCGATGGTTACGTTAACGTAAAAGGAACCGATTTCCCCGGTCTGAAGACCATCTATAGATTCGGTATTTACCGCAACCTGGACCGCCTGGGCTGGTCCTGAAATAATCAGCATCACTACAATAAGAACACTGATCAATGAACTCATAGTAAAGATTTTTTTCTGTGCCCTTCGATCTGTCATTTATATTTCTCCTTGGACATGTTTTAATGATACTCATCATCAACATCATTTAAACGTGGCGACAGTTTCGTATAGTTTCGACAGTTCAGATGGTTTACACAGTTTGGTTCGGTTTATACGGTTTTTGATACCGTTTTGCGCTGAAACTATGGTAATGTTTATTATCACTATTATCATACAAACCATTATACCAATGACACGCATAGCGATATTACTATTGAAAATAAGCACTCATAAAATAGTGAGTAGCTTGATGGACGATGAAAAAATTAATGTATGCACCAAATTTTCTTTGGAGGACTCGCCCTCCAGATGTAATATAATCGTGGTTATTATCTCGATTCTCACCTCTACCTTCGGTTATTTTTATAGAATCTATACCGGGGATCACCCGAATCCGGGTAATTTGATATACGGAGTTTAAAATATGAAAACGGATAAAAAGCCAATCAAACTGGAAACAAATAAAAAGCCGGTCAAACTGGCAATCACTATCCCGGCCTACAACGAAGAGAACAGCATAGAAAAAGTAATTCACGAGATACCGGGGATAATTGAGGGAATAGATGAGATCGAAGTAATAGTCATAAACGACGGCTCAAAGGACAGAACATCCGAGGTCGCAGAAAGGGCAGGAGCGGCTAAGATTATCGACTTCCCCTCGAACAAAGGGCTTGCTATAGCCTTCAAGGAGGGGCTGAACGCAGCCATCGACAGCGGTGCCGACATTATCGTGAACATAGACGCGGACGGGCAGTACAACGCGCTTGAAATACCGAAGCTCATCAAGCCCATCCTGGACGGGAAGGCTGAGATAGTGCTGGGCTCAAGGTTCGCGGGCACTATAGAATACATGGTCCCGCAGAAGAGGTTCGGGAACAGGCTCGCTACCTACGTGGTAGGGCTTGCATCAGGGATTAAGGTCTCCGACGCCCAGACAGGTTTCAGGGCCTTCTCAAGGGAGGCTGCGCTGCGGCTGTTTGTGCACTCAGGCTATACCTACACCCAGGAAACGATAGTCCAGGCGGCGCATAAGAGGTTAAGCATAGTGGAGGTCCCGGTTGAGTTCAGGAAAAGGAACGGCGATGGACAATCAAGGCTCATCTCCAACATAATCAACTATGCGAGGAACTCAGCCATAACCCTGACAAGGACATATACATCTTACAACCCTCTCAGGACGTTTACCTATCTCGGCGGCGGGATTTTCCTGCTCGGGATAGCCCTGGGGTTCAGGGTCCTGATCCACTTCATCAGCACGGGTCTGGTCTCTCCACACCTGCCAACGGCTCTTCTGTCATCTGCAATGGCAATAATCGGGTTTCAGATAATCGTGATAGGGTTGATCGGTGATATATCCCATCAGAACAGGCATATTATAGAGGAGATCCTGTACAGGGCAAGAAAAGGGAACAATAGATTCACTGATCTGGACTCAATTAAAGAAGTGATATCTTTAGAAAGGCAGGTTTGAGATCGCAGTGGAGAAGCTACCGAAATGAAAGTTCTTGTGCTAACAACTACTTTCCCAAGGTGGAAAGATGATTCCACACCGGTTTTTGTTCATGAGTTATCCAGAAGGCTGGGAAATCACGGCCTGGAGATTATCGTACTTGCTCCACATCATGAAGGGGCTAAATTCTATGAGGAGCTGGAAGGATTAAAAATATACCGATTTCCTTATTTCTATCCCTTTAAGTATCAGCGGCTTTGTTATAACGGCGGCATGCTTTCAAATTTTAAGAAAAGCCATTTAGCAAAAATCCAGCTTCCTTTGGTTATATTATCCTTCATTTATCACACCTTTAAACTGGCAATAAGTGAAAAAATTAATTTAATTCATGCTCACTGGATAATCCCATCAGGTTTTGTGTGTGGTATTGTTAAACCAGTACTGAGAAAACCTTTAATTGTATCGGTACATGGCAGCGATATAGCCCTGATAAAGCAGCCTTTCTTTAAACATTTTGGGAAGCATATTTTAAGAAATGCGGACGTATGTACCGTAAACAGCACCGCAACCAGGGACTCGGTTCTAGAAGTGCTTAAATCAGGCAAAGAACCCAGGATAATCCCGATGGGTGTTGATCTGGGTCTATTCAAACCGTTTCCAGGACACGTTGATAAGAACTCCAGCAAAAATCCAGTTATCCTCACTGTTGGCAGGCTTGATAAAAATAAGGGAATTAGTTATCTGGTAGACGCCATGCCTAAAGTTATTAATAAATTCCAGGGTGCAAAATTGATCATTGCAGGCGACGGTCCGGAGAAGGGCAATTTAACAGATCAGATCAAAAATTTAAATCTAGAAGAAAATGTGACCTTAGCTGGCGCCGTCAAGAATAAGGATCTGCCAGAATTTTATAACATAGCGGATTTATTTGTATTACCTTCGTTCCGGGAAGGGCTGGGTGTTGTGCTATTAGAGGCTATGGCATGCGGAACGCCTGTAATTGGAAGCCAGACCGGGGGAATTCCGGATATTATAATTAACGGTGAAAACGGGATTTTTATTAAACCGGGGGATCCCGATGATATAGCGGAAAAAATTATATTATGTTTATCGGATAAGGCATTATTAACCAGGTTCTCTGCTAATGGGTTAAGAACGGTAACTGAAAGATTCTCATGGGGCTCCATAGCTGAAAGATTTTCTAACGAATACACATCGTTCCAGATAAATTAGAGACTGATTAAAATGAATAAAAAATTTAGAGCAATTTTCCTGTTGATTTTTCTTTTAATCCTTTTTTTAATTTATACCTACATCAATTTCCATGTTGAAAATAGGGTTGGTGAGAGCCCGGACGAAAATTTACAGTTATTCTTCTCAAAACAGATCGCTGAAGAATCTTCGATTTTCTGGCACTCAGATTTAAACGAGCGGTACAACACGACCATATTCAGGCCGAGGGCTTCGATAGATATAGGAAATAACAATTTTATGGGCCCGTACCTCGGACTGCAATTAATACTCGCACTGTCAAGATTGTATGGATTTCTTGGATATATCAATAGTTTAATTGCAGTACTGGGCATATTATCCTTGTATTTATTATGCAGAGAAGTTCATGATGATAAAGTAGGCCTTATCTCTATTGTCCTTTTTGGATTATTTCCGTCTTATTTATATTTTGCCAATATGTATTATAGCAACATACCAGCTCTTACTTTTGGAATGTTATCACTCTATTGTTTTTACAAGGGGATAGTTAAACAGAATATGGTTTTTTTAGGCTTTTCTGGTTTTTTCCTGAGTTTTGCAGTACATATAAGAATAACTGAAATTTTGTTCATAGTCCCGATGGCGGTCATTTATTTACTTAATAGAGATCATAATGGAAATTTAAAGAAGGATATTTTTTTACCCGGTGTATTAATACTGGCGGGTACACTGGGGTTGTGGTTTATAATACAGGAGTATATAAAATCTCAACAAATCGCTTTATCCGGGACCTCAATACGATCAGCGAGTAGCAGTACCTTGGTAACAAATGACCTTTATAGTTTGATCAAATTCCTGGTAAACCAATTTATCGATAATTTATCATTTTATGAGATTACATTCAAAAACTTTATCTTTGGTTATTCTCCCTTACTGTTTATTTTATTCCTGCTCGGTGTTGTATATTCTTATAAAAATGAAAAAACGTTGATTAAACGCATTTTTTTATATGCGTCTGTTATGCTTTGCTTAGTCTACTTTTTATTTTATGGTTATATGAGCGGGACATGGAACTATACAAGCCAGACATGGGGACTGGCTGTGCCGGTAGATGCATCTATGTCCAGGTATTTCTTACCAATATATGCTATATTTTGCGTATATGCAGCAGTTCTGTTACAGCGTGTACCCTCCATGAGGTTAAATCAAAAATTTGCAGTAATAACTGTAATATTGATCAGTTATCTTATTCTAAATCTGAACGTATTGATAATTGATGCGGAGAGGTTGAATCGCTACGGCGAGATGGATAAAGTAGTAAAGGGATTGCCCGACGATTCAGTAGTATTTACTAAATTTTATGATAAGGTATTATCTCTGCACAGTAATGTAGCGGTCTACAGAACCCAGGAAGATGTTGAACAGGATTTTGAAATAAAATACTTTTTCGAACCGCTTGACATTAAGAATAATGTTATTCCCTTAATTGATAAATTACTGTCTTCAGGTGTGCCCGTATATGTTGCTAATGACGCGGGTGATCTATTGGAGTCATTAAAACGGAACGAAAAATACAATCTGGAGCCCATAGATCGCAATAAATTGATCTGGAAATTAAAAAGGGGGTAATTAATTGGGAAAATTAGCACTCGGCACGATATATTTCATTCTTGTCCAGGTGGTATTCCTGGCAAGCGGCTATATCATCCATGCAGGTCTTGGCAGAACCCTCGGTCCAGAGCTTTACGGCACCTTCGGCGTGGTCATAGCCCTGGTCACCGTGTTCAATCTAATCCTCATAAGCGGGATGCCACAGGCTGCATCGCGCTATATCGCCGTGGACAACAGGAACGCGCGCGCAGTGAAAAAAGCCTCCAACAGGATCATGCTGTATTTTTCTGCCGGGCTTTTTGTGCTTTATTTCCTGCTCGCTGACGTGATCGCATCCCTCCTCCTTGACCCCGGGCTCGCTCTCTACATAAGGGTCTCTGCTCTCATTATCCCTGTGTATGCCTTCTATTCATTGTATACTGGCTTTCTCAACGGTCTGAGAGAGTACGGGAAACAGGCAAAAGCCATGTTCTCCTACAACGTCGCCAAGGTAGCTGGCGTCTTCGCCCTTATACTGCTTGGATTCTCTGTAGCAGGAGCAATAGCAGGATTTATTCTTGCACCACTTATAGGTCTTTTTGTTGCAAGTCACTACTTCAGACCTGACAGGAACGAGAGTGTTTTCGATCAGAAAGAGCTGCTGGGCTTTGCAATACCTGTAATAATATTCTCTGTCGCATTTACCGTCCTCATGAGCCTTGACCTGTTCTTTGTAAAAAGGATGATCGCCGGGGATGAAGTCGGCTACTACGCCGCAGCTTCCAATCTCTCAAGGCTGCCTTACTATACCTTAACGGCGGTGGGCGCGGCACTCTTTCCCGCGGTTGCTGCGTGCGGAAGCAGGGAGCAGATCGGGAAATACCTGATGGGCTCGATGAGATACGTTTTGATACTGCTGTTCCTTATAGTGGCGCTTGTAAGCTCTACGTCCGGAGGTCTCATTACCCTTTTTTACTCTTCAAAATATATCCCTGCCGCACTGCCGCTCACTGTACTGGTCTTCGGCATGGGGTTCCTTACGCTCTTCTCAATTTTCACGACTGTGATAACCGCAAGCGGCATGGCCAGGACTGCTATGATCATTTCTATAGCCATGATACCGCTGGCATTTGCTGCCGGCGCAGTTCTCGTGCCAGCTTACAGCCTGCTGGGCGCAGCGGCAGCTACTACGGCTGTAAGTTTCCTGGGTTTTGCCGTTGCTTTATTTTACGTCCACAGGATCGCAGGAAGGGTTGCTGAGCCTGTATCTGTGCTTAAGGTCGGGCTGGCATCGGTTGTAGTATTCGTATTAATTTCTCAGGTTCACGTCCAGCCGCTTCTGCTTCCTGTGCTGTACGCTGCAATGTCGGTGCTGTACTTCGGTATTCTCGTTGCCGTGAAGGAGATCGGTATGGAGGACATAAGGAGGCTGAAAGAGAATTATGAGATCAGCAGATTGCGATAAGATCAGGCAGTATTGGCCAATGCTCAAAAAGATATTTCTCTCTACCTACCTCCAGCTTTCCATTTTCTTCGTCATAGCCGTGTTCCTGAAAGAGACAGGACTTTTGCCCTCATATCTTTTGAACTTCATCCTTTTCGGATACCTGCTGCCCGTCCTTGCCCTTCCGCTGCTCCTTGAATATAAAAACAACGATAAGCCTGATTTTCGGGTAAAACCTGCTTATGTCTTTCTGGCAATAACCATTATATTTACTTTTATAGCCGGAGTTCGGCTCCTGCCGTACGCCTGGAACTCCGTCCCCCTCGGCTATGATCCCGGTTTTTACAAGTATGCGATGGATCTGTACCTGGATACCCTGCCCGCCATACCTGAGGACTCCCTTCCCCTGTGGGTAAAACAGATGCATGAGCAGGGGTTTTTCGTCCTGTTCGATGCACTGCACATCTTTACCGGCATCGGTTCACTGCAGGCGCTTGTTTACCTTACCCCGCTTTTTTCAGCCCTGCTCCTACTGCCCGTATTCGTTTTCACCAGGTTGATCTTTGACGAAAAAGCAGCCGTACTTGCCAGCGTGCTTTACGCCGTATCCTATACCCAGTTCACGGCTTACACGTTTATGTATATTAGAAATATCCTCGGATTGTTCATCTTATTGTTCGCCCTCTATGCCCTTGAGAAAAAGAAGTACGTGTTCATAGCTATTATGCTCGCTGGGCTAGGGATATACCATAGACCTGAATTTTTGTTATACTCTCTCATTTTAGCATGCTACCTCCTGAAGGACCGCGATGTGAAGCTCATATATACGGTCATTTTAGCCGGGGTCCTTATCTTACCGTTCTGGCTGCCCAGGATCGATGCATACCTTTCTGTAATGTCCGGGGTCTCAGATACGATGCTCAATAACATCCAGGGCGAGCCCGGGGGAAGCGGTACTTTCTTTGATTTCAATATATACGAATGGGTGTCGCTGGCATACCTTCCCTTCAGCATGATCGGAGCGGCCTATCTGGTCTACAGGAAAATGTGGAACTCCCTGCTTTTTTATTTCATGGTTAGCGGGGTGATCGTGGTTTTCAAACTCTTCTTCTTCAACCGCCTGATCATAGATCTGGATATAGCCGTGTTAATCCTGGCATCTGCAGGGATACTTTATACCTTTTTAACAAGCCGGAAAATACCCAGGACCGCAGGGATCGTTTTCATTGGTCTGCTTGTTATCTCGGGCGGAATAATCACCCTTCAGAAGGCTGACAGGATAAAACCGATGGTAAGCGAAGGACAGATTAATTCCCTGGAATGGCTATCAGAGAACACGGAGGAAGACGCGTTCATCCTGGCGACCAGCTACGATGCCCCATGGGCTCTTGGATGGGGCAAACGGAGGATCATAGCCCCTGGCCTGTTCGAATGGGACAGCAGCGGCAAAGAGAAATGGCTGAGGTTCCTGACTACAAATGACACCTCAGAAGCAGAGAAATTCTTAAAAAAATATGATAATATGATTTATATATTTTACTCGTTCAACGAGTTTAACAGAATGGACCTTGGAAAATTTAACAGTTCATCCTTCGCCAGGATAAGGGTGAAGGATGCTGTCGTTTATGGTTACTATGGAAATAATTAAATCAGTATATATTATACCGTTTATGGCTGTGCTTTATGTTTTATATGCCAATGTGTATGCTCCCGTTATACCCGGGAGTTTTTCCGTTACGGCGGGATCTGATCCATCTATTTACACTATCGACGCAGGGGCGCGCGATACCGGCGGGGATGCTGTGCTTCAGGGACCTCTTGAGAGGGTCTCCGGGCCTCTGACCAGGGATAATATTACATACAGGCTTATCGAAAAAGATCTTGTCTACTTCAGCAGTCCGGCTAACCAAAATTTCAGCCGGGTAAAAGTTGAACTTAAATTCATAGATACGATACCTGATGGCTATGAATTGAGGATCGGGATGAAAAATCAGAAGGAGTGGAGCTATTTATGGAATACCCTGTACAACCCCTTTTACGCATCTCTTGAGGCTTTCAATCTGACCGGAGAGAATAGCAGGTTCAGGATTTATTCTCCAGGCAATAACCTTACAATGCCTGTTGATTCCTTCCTCGCTTCCCCGCCTGCCGGTTCCACAGTAGCCTCAGGGGCGCCTGTCAGGCTGAATGCCCTGCCAGATATTAACCATAATGGATACAGCTCAAGCATGAACGAGCTCAGGGGAGCCCATACCTTTTATGTGTACACTAAAGGAAACGTGGGCCTGTCTGTGACAAAACAGGATCTTAACTGGTACAACGGCTCAGATTCCCTGGATATTAGGGTTTACCTCCGGGCGGATACACTTCTAAAGAACATTACCATCCCGGATGACGGCAATCCTGGGAACAATAACAGCAAAGGATATTTGCAGAACGGGACAATTGAGGCTGCCCTGGAACAGGGGGTTTATAAGATCACATTGACCGGTGGTGATGATACCCTTATCAGAAGCATTAAGCTCAGTAACGGGAGCATAATAGTTCAGAACCCCTTCCTTGCAGGAATACTTTATACCAACACTACAAAGTTCAACCTGTACACGAGGGCTGTGGGAGGCGACAGGCTGGGGTTCGTGACTTACCATGCTGAAGGTCTTCAGACTATAAATATAACCAATGGTAATTATACAAGATCACTTGGTATTACTGCTGTCAATGAATGGCTGTATATCGACCTCCCGGCCGATAAAGGACTTTATAAAATAGAGATCCCAAAAGGCGATATCCTGATAAAATCAAGGGGGTACTTCTCTTTCTCGAACGATTCATATTTTGACCCCCCGTCAGTTAAAATACTCACGCTGCAAAATAGTATGGAGTGGCTGAAAACAAATAAAGTGGATTATATTATAATCCCGGTTCCAGGCACGGCAAAAGACGGCAACTGGACCATTGCCAGTACTGAGTTCAATTTTTCGGATGCATATATTGAGAATAATGCCCTGAGCTTTGCAATAAGTGCGCCCCATCTTAGCAGGTACAATTACTCAATACCAGTAGACTGGATTAAGATCCATGTGGAGAAGTAGTATGATGCTCAGGTTCGTAATTCTGGGAAGCTTGCTTCTGTTTGTCGGCACGGCTGCGGCAGAAGAGATCCGGTCGCCTGTCTGCCCGGTTAGCTTCGGAAGCTCGCCCTGTACCATAAATACAGCCAATTCCCCAAGCCTTCTTGGCGATTACGAGAGTATTTATCTTGACGTTTCAAACGGCTACGACCTTACAGGCAGCAATTTTTATTACATGGCAATAAACAATAAAAATATTGAGACTGACCTGTTTTCCAGCAGGTATAATATTACCAGTATAGATCCCTCAGAAGCTATACTGACTAAAGAGCTATATAAAAACCAAAAAAATTTACAGGTTTATAAAGGAAAAGAGCTAAAATTAAAATATGATTACGCTCTGGAGTTCGCTGATACGGGTGAACACGGCACGCTATTTATGTTAAAAAAGAACGATGAGGTGCTCGAAAAAGGCCCGGTGGATAGGAATAAGATCTTCTCTTATAATATCAAAGTAAACGGCAGAGATGTCGAAATATTCCGCACGAGACTGGTTGGTATATTCGGGGACAGGGCGGTTATTAAAGATACCTTCCTGAGGGATACCAGAGTTATAAAAAATGGGGAATCTCCTGGGGATTACGAGGTAAAGCTAAAAGATCAGGACGGGGACGGGGATATCGATATCATATATTCTCTTAAAAATAAAATTCTCCCTCTTGCGGATAACGAAATAACCGGGGTGCTAGATAACTTCGTTAATATACGAACATATTCTGCCTATGTTCCGTTCTATGAATCCCTTGAGACCTTATATCTGACCGGAAAAGACGACAGGTACAGGATATATTCCCTGAACAATAATATTAAAATGCCAGTTTCTTCTTTCCTGAACTCCCCGCCTGACGGTTCAATAATAGCCGCCGGGATACCTGCCGGAATAAATGTAAAGCCCGGTGTAACCTATAAAGAGTCAAATTCAATTATAGATGAACTCAGGGGAGATCATACCTTTTATATATACACCAGAGGGGACCTGAGTTTAGCTGTGACGAAACAGGACCTCAACTGGTACAATGGTCCTGATGCCCTTGAGATCAAGCTTTACTCCATGGCAAATACCCTGATAAAAAGTATCACCATTCCGGATGATGACAACACAGGGAACAACAAGAACAGAGGACATCTGCAAAATGGAATACTTAAAAATACCCTGGCCGAGGGCACATACAAGGTCACTATGACTGGAGGGAGCGACCTTCTTGTCAGGAACGTGGAAATTAACGGCGGCAACATGGTAGTTCAGAACCCTTTCCTGGCAGGAATACTGTATACCAATCCAACAGAGTTCAGGCTCTATACAAAAGCTGTTAAAGGCGACCGGTTAAATTTTTCAACATACCATCGTGAAGGTCGCCAGATAGTGAATATAACCAGCAGCAGCTTTAAACAATCCCTCAACATCTCTGCAGTCAACACACAGTTTTCTATCGATCTTCCCCCAAGCAGCGAACTCTACCAGATAGAAGTCCCGAAAGGCGATCTCATAATAAACGCCAACGGCTACTTCTCCTTCTCGACTGATTCATATTTCAGCACTTCCTCAGCTAAAATACTCCCGCTTCAGAACAGCATGGGATGGCTGAATAAAAATAAGGTGGATTACGTTATCATCCCTTCGTCCAACCTTTTTACCGGCCTGTACTTCTTTAAACCCAAAAACGATAAAGAATTCTATGTCCGCTCCCCAAAAACCCCCTGGGCTGATTATACCATAGATACGTGGTCCGCACCAAATATTTTTTATTTCGATCCAGATAAGAGCAATACATGGGAGTATGTTATTATTAACACCAGCGGAGGGACCAACGTTAACAAGAAAAACCTGAAATACGTCTCGGTCCAGAGTGGAGGAGATATAGGTTATCGCGGGGGGCTGTACAAAGTACTGCATGAGACCTCTGCTGAGCTGGTACTGTCAGAGAAATTAGCGGATCTAGATAACAAGACCCTGTTCATTAATAAAGAATGGCAGGCTGGCGGGAAATACACCCTGACCCTGAGAGATGTCGATACAGAGGGAAGATTTGCCGTGCTGGAACTGGCGCGCTCGAACAAAACCCTGAGCAGGCAGATCATCTCAAAAGGCAGTACAATGTTCTACAACAACTCCTTTAAAGGAAAGGACGTTATAATCTTCAGGGGTAAGCTTGCTGATGTTTTCCACGGGGCAACAAGCTTTGTAAAGCTAAAAGATATAGAACTCTACGATGAGGACAGGAACACAATAAGGAGCGGAGCATCCTCAGGCAGAGAGACTGCATCCTTATCAGATATTAACAGCGACGGGCACTTTGATATCACAGTCACGCCGAACAGCGATTTCAAGATCGATAATAGCACAAGGAAGACGTTATTTAATTCCTATCTGGATATGGTGGTAGAGAGTAGTGGAAAATTCTATCTTGAGCGTAAGGTCATATCGCCCGTAGAAGTGATAAACAGCTCAAATATAGTGAAGAGCTCAGGATACACGCTTGCTCCCTATCTCCCTGGGAACAATATAATCCTCACCTTTTCAGATTCTGATATAACAGCGATAGGTATCAATGCTTACGTACCCATTGACCGGGTCAGGGTAAACATACAGGAACTCAAAAATAAGCCCGACAATATCATTATCACCCCGAAAAACAGGCTATATAAATATTTCTCGATATCCATCGCTGAAGGGAACATGAAAAATGCAACCGTTTATTTCAGGGTAAACAGGTCGTGGATAACCTCTAAAAATATGGATAATGCTTCAATAACACTGGAAGCGTTACAGGATGGCGTATGGGAGGCTCTTCCTGCTTATGAGACCGGTGGCGATGGAAGGTTCGCATATTATTCAGCAAATGTTAATACTTTTTCACAGTTGTTTGCCATTTCCGGCAGCATATCCTCAAAAAAGGCTTCACCATTGCCGCTGGCACCGGCATTACAGCAGGCGCCACCTGTTCAGGATATAAAACAGGGGCTTCTTGAAGAATACAGGCAGTCCGATATAGCAGGGAGGAGGCCTTCAGAGCAGGCGGTAAATAAGGGGCACAGAAAATTTAGTTTCTCCTCTGTATTGATCATTTTTTCACTTGTTTCCATAGTCTTTTCAGGTATTTACATGCACAGAACAGAGATATTAAGAAACAGCAAAATAGCCCTGTACATTTCAAAGATCTCTTTTGAAACGTTTAATTCCCTGCTTATTACGTTCGTTATATTGTTGCTTATAGATAATATCCGGGATAACAGTGTAACTGATCACTTAAACTTAAATTACTTGATATTTATTGTACTCATTTTTGGTATCATATCTTTATACTATGATACCAAA
>Ga0209749_1001963_pt1 | contig 15476 bp, 11 predicted proteins | sample EPASupsiteSAE347_FD_187267 | JGI IMG/M metagenome (GOLD analysis project Ga0209749, IMG submission 187267) | Bioremediated contaminated groundwater from EPA Superfund site, New Mexico - Sample SAE3-47 (SPAdes) (version 2) | ecosystem: Environmental > Aquatic > Deep subsurface > Groundwater >... | reverse complement strand
GGGTTGTTGCCAAACGCCATGCCCGTACCAATGTAGTAACAGCAAGAGTGGATCAATTAATTTTTAACAGACCAATTTATGTTGGTAACTTGGTTAGTTGTCATGCCTACTTGACTTTTGTCGGACGTTCTTCTATGGAAGTGGCAGTCAGGGTGGATGTGGAAGATCTCGATAGCGAAACGCCCAATATCTGCGCATTGACGGCTTATTTTACTATGGTTTCTTTAAATAGTATTGGCAAGTCGGAAAAGGTGCCGCCTCTAAAACTAATAACGAAAGACGAAGAGGATCGCTTTGAAGAAGGACGACAACGTCATGAAAAAAATAAAGGGGATAGACAGCAAGGTTGTGCTATCACGGCGTATTAAAATTAAATAGGCTTTCCATGTGTGAAAAATAGCGACCTGCCAAAATTCTTATGAATGTGGCAGGTCTCTTTATATTTTAATAGTAATTACAAAAATACTATTTAGCCATGGGTAGTGATTACCTTTTCTTCGTTACAATAAATAACTGTGGGAGCATTATAAAGAGTAGTTCGTAATTCTACCTTACCCCCCCATAAATCAACAACATATTTGAGAGTTTCTTGGGCATATTTTAAATCTAATTCTCGGTTATCATAGATATGCTCTAGTACTAAGGTGCCTTTTTCTATGGATAAGGGCGAAACGATAGGAATGCTTCCTAAACCAACGGAATTCGCCAAATCATCCCGTACTTTTTTCCAGCCATCTTCGTTGGATACTTCCGTAACCACAATGTTATCACCTTGGATACCGTAAGAAAATAAATGTAATTCGGAGCACAATTCTTGGTTTAAATGCCGACGAATAAAAGAATGATCTCTATCTTCAGAGCGAATCGCCATGATTTTCTCTAGTCCCCCCGGCTGCTTAGCTAAGTGCTCGAATATTTTAAATCCTACAAAATAAGGATTGATCCTGCCGAGGTGAGGGCATATCACTAAATTGTGACGTTTTAAAAATTCTAAATGAAGGCCTTGAGGCAAATGAAGCTCATTTAATAGTTGATAATGCCAGTAGCTGGCCCAGCCTTCATTCATAATTTTGGTTTCCAGTTGCGGAATAAAATAAAGGGCTTCCTTGCGGACGATATGAATTAAATCCCGTTCCCAGTCTACTAGATTTCCTTTCTCAGCTAGAAAGGCTAATAAGTCTTCTTGTAACCCTAGGGGAATGACTTCTTTTCCTTCCTCACTACATTCTATGGAATCGGGTTCTTTGATTTCCCCATGACGGCGAGTTTGAAATTTAAGGCCGTGGGCAGCATTCAAAATCCGCTCGACTTTTTCCGGGCCAATGCTAGGGTCTTGTATATATTCTCGGATGCGGTTGGCATGGGATTTAAACATATCAACTTCCATGCTTGCTCGTGTATCTCGCTTGAATAAACGATTATTTTTGAAAAAATCATTATGCCCATAGACATGAGCCATGGTCAAAATCTGAGTCAGTAAGGTGTTATCCTGCATGAGATAAGCAATACAAGGATCAGAGTTAATGACTAATTCATAAGGCAGACCCACTAAGTTTTTTTGATAAAATGATTTTTGCCGTTCATAAGCTTTACCAAAGCTCCAATGGGGATAACGAGAGGGCATACCTAAATAGGCCTCATAACATAGCATATCTTCATAGCTACAAATTTCAAAGTGCTGTTCATAGCAGTCTAATCCTGCAGCACGGACCAACTTTTCAATTTGCTTATTCCACTCTTCTAATTCCCTTAGGCTATAGTTTGTCATCAACTATTCCCCCCAGGAGCTACATCTCTATTTAAAAATTTCTTAAAAGCTGCCCAAATATCTTCCTTGCTATTCATAGTCACCATAACAAAGTTGTCTAAACTAAGGAATTTATCATATTGTTTAGCCATGGAACTTCCATACATTCGATTGGTATTTATTTCAGCATAGCCAAATAAATTACTGATAGCGCACAGCTGCTCTAACAAACAAACAGCCTTGTCATTGTCTTCACTCCAGTTGTCGCCATCGGAGCAATGAAAGGTATAAATATTCCACACCGTAGGATTATAACGCTGATCAATAATTTCCAAGGCTTTGGCATAACCGCTGCTAATATAAGTGCCACCAGCCTCGCCACGATGGAAAAAATCCTCTTCATTGACTTCCTGAGCGACAGTGGTATGAGCGATAAAGGCCACCTCAACATGTTCGTACTTCCAGCGAATAAATTGGTACAGCAAAAAATAAAAGCTGCGGGCCAAATATTTTTTCGTTTGATCCATGGAGCCAGAGGTATCCATAATGCAAAGAATTATGGCATTAGACTGCTTGTGTAGCTCTTCTTTTAGGCGGCTATACCGCAGGTCGTTCTCATGAAAAGGGATACGCTTAGGAGTTTCTTCTACCTCCTGGTTCTCTTGATCTCGCTGAATCATTTGCTTGCGTTTGAGTTTTTCAATCGTTGTTCGTTTTTTATTTAAACGCGGCTGAGTCCCTTTCAGCTGAAAGCCGGAGCGCTTAAATTTGTATTCCAATTCAATTTGGAAAAACTTTTTTCGCTCCATATCAGGTAACTGCAAATCTTCAAAAAGATAGTCAATTAGCTCTTCTAAGGTGATTTCCGTCTCATAGATTTCCTCGCCAGATCCACTGCTTGCTTGGCCGGAACCTGATTCATCGGGGCTGCTATTTTTGCCGATAACTTGCCCTTTTTCTTCAGCACCTGACCCAGAACCTGTGCCGCCAGTATTTGTTCCATAAATAAATTGATATTCTTTAATGCCGCGAATGGGGATTTTTATTTTTTTATCTTTGCTTTGCCCAATGATACTTTCTTCGGCAATAATATCGCCTAAGTTTTTCTTGATGCTATCTTCGACCAACTGACGGTGCCTTTTTCGATCCCATGCGGAGCGGTCGGAATGACTAAGATCCTTATCTTTAAAAATCGCCACTGACGACTCCTCCTAGTAGGAAGGGACTTAATCCTTCCAAAGATTATTGGCAGCATATTTTAAGATAATATTACAGCAATGATTGCAGTACCCATTATTCTTCATTTCTTCACTCATGGCGTTATATTTGGTATCTTGTTCATCATCTCGTACTCTGGCCTTGGTGATAATGCGGGATAATTCTTTGACGGCAGTGGCTAATTTTTTTTCAATGGCTTCTTTTAAAGGCTCATAGCATTGGTAATCAATTTTGCCGCCATTACGCAGTACTGAGAACATATAAGTAGTAACATCCTGGCGAAAACCTCGGGCAGAGGCATTGTAAATGCCAACCTGTTCTTCGATGGACTGGAGGAACTTAAGGTCAGGTTCTAACTCTTCCCCCGTACTTTTATCTTTTAGTTTGGTGGCGTTAGCAAAAGCTTCCGCATGATCTAAATAATTATTAAAGAGGCTTTCCGCTTGTTCACGATAACCATGGATAAAGGCTCGCGTTATTTCTTTTTCTAACAGTTTGTGGTACTCCTTTTTGATGGTATCTTGCAAAAAACCTAAATAGCGTTTCTTATCATCTTCCGTAAGCACCATTTCCTTAACGGCTTTAATCAGATTATCAAGGATGCTGATGGGATTGATACAATTGTTTTCCGATTCGGATAAAGCGATATCAATCGCTTTCATAATAAAACGGGTAGAAATACCGGTCATACCTTCTCGGTTTGCTTCTTCTCGCAGTTCGGAAATATCGAGCTTTTTAGTGACGCCTCTTTCAACAATTTCCTCACCATTATAGGTTTTTAGTTTTGTTAAGGGATCGACTTTAGCGGATGGTGTTAAGCGGGTTAAGATAGCAAACATGGAGGCCATTTCAATGGTATGGGGAGCAATATGAGCATCAAAATTACTATTCCTTAAAATCTTTTGGTAAATCTTAATCTCTTCGTCTAGCTCTAGGCAATAGGGAACTTCTATTTTAACGATTCTGTCTAAAATAGCTTCATTGGTATGATCGGATTTAAACTTATTCCATTCGGCTTCATTAGAGTGGGCTAATATAATGCCATCAAAGTAAATCATTGCGCCTTTACCAGGGGAAGTTATGGATTTTTCTTGGGTTGCAGTAATCATGTTATGCAAATATTCAACATCATTTTTAAATACTTCAATAAACTCCACTAACCCCCGATTGCCTACATTGAAAGCCCCATTGAGTGACAGCACCCGAGGATCATCTTCCGGGTACAAATCCATTTTGGAAATATCTACAGAACCAATTAAGACGGAAGTATCTTGATTATTCGGATCAACGGGCGGGACCATACCAATTCCTTTACGAGAGCGCGTAGAAAAATCTGAAGTTGTGATAGGAAAAGACTCAAACTCACCGTGATACTCGTTTTTTAACCGATAGCGACAAATGGGACAAAGATCACCTTCGATTTTTATGCCTAATAATTGTTCAAATTTAGGTCGTAGGTGTTTGGGAATGAGGTGTAATGGTTCTTCCCGCATTGGACAATCTTTTATTACATAAATAGGGGGACTAACTTCTAGGGCCTGTTTTAGCGCTTCCATAATAGAGGATTTACCGGCTCCTACTGGTCCGACAAAATACAGTACTTGTCGGGATTCTTCACCCTTCATGCCAGCAGAATGAAAATAGCGCATAATTTTCATGATTGTTTTATCAATACCATAAAAGTCCTTTGTAAAGTAGGTATAGCGTTTTAATACATCGTTGCCATAAATCCGTTTTAAACGTGGGTTTTCCTCGGTCTTGATTGTTTCGACACCACTAGCTATCAGTAGCTCGTACATACGCTGATGGGCTAAGATAGGAATCTTGGGGTTTTCCTTGATGATAGCAAGGTAATCAAGGAGCAAACCATTAAACTGTTGTGTTTTTTTAGACTCTCGATCTTTTTTTATCAGATTATCAAAATCAAAACTAGCCATAGAATCGCCCCTCCTTAACGTTAATAGTAAGGTATATGTAATTCTAGAAGTTACTATGGAAGTTTTATGTATTAGATAGATATGCAATCCCTTGCAAAAAATATCACTCAATTTTTAAATATTTACTGCTTAGCAAGTATTTTACAGAGAGTCTTAGTAGTAGCTAAACATAAAAATGGTAAAATATTGTGTCGAGGATTGATAATTTTGGCAGGGGAAACCATCAAGTATAACGAACTAAAGAGACAGAATTCTATTCTGCCCTCTTTTACTATGCCCCTTTGGGCAATTGCCCACTATATAAATAATTATATGAGATGGAGGAAAGCAAATGAATGGCAAAAAGCGCAAATATCCTATACTATTGTTAGCGATTTTTTTAATGGTAGCTGTTTTCGCTACAGGCTGTGGTAAGCAAAAAGCGGAAGAAAACAAACCAGCAGGACAAGAAAAACTTAAGGTGGCCTTTATCTATGTAGGACCGGTTGGTGATGCGGGGTGGTCTTATGCTCATGATCAAGCACGTCAATATTTAGGTAAAGAATTACCAAATGTAGAAACAACCTTCGTCGAAGCAGTTCCCGAAGGTGCCGACGCTGAACGAGTATTAACAGAGCTCGCCATGAAGGGCAATAAGATTATTTTTGCCACCAGCTTTGGTTATATGGATTATATACAAAAAGTAGCACCAAAGTTTCCTGATGTAACGTTTATGCATTGCTCTGGTTTTAAAACGGGCAATAATATCGGTACATATTTTGGCAGAATGTATCAGGCACGTTATTTGTCTGGTATGGTAGCTGGAAAACAAACCCAAGGCAATGTCATTGGTTATGTGGCTGCTTTCCCGATTCCAGAAGTAGTGCGCGGTATTAATGCATTTACCTTAGGGGCACAAGCTGTTAATCCTAACGTTACCGTAAAAGTAGTATGGACCAATACTTGGTACAATCCAGCTTCCGAAAAAGATGCAGCGAAAAGTTTGCTTGATGCTGGTGCTGACGTGATTGCAATGCACCAAGATACTCCTGGACCAATGCAAGCAGCTGAAGAAAAAGGCAAATTTGCTGTTTCTTATAACACAGATATGCGTGCTTTTGCTCCTAAAGCTATTCTGACTGGTCCTGTATGGAATTGGGGACCTTACTACGTAAAGGTTGTCAAATCAGTTATGGATAAAACCTGGAAATCCGAACAATATTGGGGTGCTATGTCAGAAAATATTGTTGATTTGGCCCCTTATGGACCTATGGTGAGTGAAGACACAAAAACCTTAGTGGCTAAGAAGAAAGAATCTATTGTGAAAAATGAGTGGGATGTCTTTACAGGGCCTCTTGCCGATCAACAAGGGCAAGTTAAGGTTCCTGCAGGACAAAAAATGTCAGATAAGGAAATGCTAGAGTTTAATTGGTTTGTTAAAGGGGTAGAAGGTTCCATTTCCAAATAATTGGTTAGTTGTGGCTAGGGCAGGAGTCTATTGTGGGGAAAGTATAGCAGCTCGATGGAAACAAGCGAGCTGCTATGGTTTTATCTTTAGATTGCCACAGCTGAAACAATCAGCTTTAGGGTTGCTAAAAGGGGGCGATGAGCATAGAAACGGCAGTTGTAACCATGAAAAATATCACGAAAAGTTTCCCTGGTATCAGGGCCAATGATCAAGTGAATTTGACCATTAACAAGGGAGAAATTCATGCCCTACTTGGCGAAAATGGTGCAGGAAAAAGTACGCTAATGAGTATTTTAACAGGTCTCTATCGACCCGACAGTGGTGAAATTTATATTAACGGCCAAGCGATGAAATTCTATTCACCCAAAGATGCTGTCCTACAAGGAATTGGCATTGTGCATCAGCATTTTAAGCTGGTGAAAACATTTACAGTTGCTGAGAATATTCTCTTAGGCCTACAGTCTAGCAATGAAATTTATGATTTACAGGCAATTAAGAATAAGATTGAAGAGTTTTGCTTGCGGTATGGCTTTCATGTCAATCCCGATGCCCAAGTGTGGCAACTATCCATTGGCGAACAACAACGAGCAGAAATTATAAAAGCGTTATTTTGGGGCGCGGAAATTCTGATTTTAGATGAACCGACAGCGGTGCTTACGCCCCAAGAAGCTACTGAACTTTATAAAACCTTACGACTGATGGCAAACCAAGGGAAAAGTGTGATTGTTATTTCCCATAAGCTCACTGAGGTTTTGGAAAACACAGATAACATTACCGTATTGCGTGGTGGTAAAGCAATTGGTACCGTACAAACCGCCAGTAGTACGGAAGAAGAACTCACTAGAATGATGGTTGGACGCAATATCTTATTTGATATAACGAAGAAAAATAGTAAGCGTGGTTCCAAGATATTAGCCCTTCACGACATATCTTGCCTGGGTAATCGAGGACAAAAGGCATTAAAAAATATATCTTTAGACATCTTTGGCGGTGAAATCGTCGGGATTGCCGGCATTGCAGGAAATGGGCAAAGTGAACTAGCTGAGGTCATTGCGGGCTTACGATTGCTACAAACAGGCAAGAAATTTATTGATGAACAAGATCATACCCATAGTAGTGTCCGGTCCCTTATTTCAGCAGGAGTAAGTTATATACCAGAAGATCGATTAGGGACAGGATTGGTGCCAGGGCTAAATGCCGTTGATAACTTTATTTTAAAAAGCTATCACAGTCTTGCAGGGTATTTTATTAATTGGCGAAGTGCAAAAAAAGAGACGCAAGAGGCTGTAGAAAAGTTTGATATCAAACTTGCCAGTCTGTCAAATTCAGTAAATATGCTCTCTGGTGGCAATTTACAAAAGCTATTATTAGCTCGTGAAATTTCTGCAAATCCCCGTCTAACAGTAGCTGTTTACCCTATGCGTGGCCTCGATGTAGGGGCTATGGAAGTGGTGCGCAAGCTTTTAATGGCTGAACGGGATGGGGGCAAAGGAGTACTTTTTATTTCGGAAGAGCTAGAAGAATTGTTTATGTTATCCGACCGAATTGTAGTGCTGCATGAAGGTGAAATCATGGGGATTATAGAGCCTTGTGCAACCACTATCGAAGAGGTTGGTATGATGATGGCTGGGAAAAGGATGTTGAAAGAAGATGCAATGTGAATGGATATCAGCAATCCGCTTTGAAAAAAGAAGTACAACACCCTTAAGTGTGCTATTTTTAGTACCCTTACTGTCCGTTATTATAGGGTTATGTTTTGTAGGGCTGTTTATTGGGGCTACGGGCAAAGATCCCCTTTATATTTATGGTCTCATGTTTGACGGCGCTTTTGGTTCCGCCTATGGATTATCAGAAACCGTCGTTAAGTCCATTCCCCTGATGTTAACAGGACTTGGGGTAGCCTTGGCCTTTCGTATGCAACTTTGGAATATTGGTGCTGAGGGGCAGCTTTATATGGGAGCCTTTGGTGCAACATGGCTGGCGCTAAATTTTCCAACTTGGCCAATCTATTTATTATTACCAGGTATGCTAATAATGAGTTTTATAACGGGTGGTATTTGGGGACTGTTACCGGCCATCCCGCGGGCCTATTTTAAAGTCAATGAAACCATTACCACTTTATTATTAAACTACGTGGGTATTTTATGGGTTGATTATTTAGTCTATGGTCCATGGCGCGATCCTAAAGGCTTTAATTTCCCCATAACGGCGCCCTTTTCGGAAAGTGCCATCCTGCCTGCTTTAGGCGATACTCGTATTCACGTTGGTCTGATCTTGGCAATCTTAGCAGCAGTGATGCTATATATTGTACTAAATTATACAAAATGGGGCTTTGAAATTCGGGTCAGTGGTGAGAGTGCAATTGCTGCGAGGTATGCAGGAATGAATCATATCCGGAATATTTTACTTGTTATGTTTATTAGCGGTGGTCTGGCAGGGATTGCAGGAATGACAGAGGTTTCTGCCATTACCCAACGGCTACAGCATGGTATTTCCCCAGGCTATGGCTATTCTGCCATTATTATTGCTTGGTTAGCCCGTTTGAATCCTTGGGCCGTTGTGGTAGTATCCTTTTTATTTGGCGGCTTACTAGTGGGTGGTTACAGCATTCAGACTAGTGGTTTTCCAGCTGCAACGGTTGCTATGTTGCAAGGAGCTATTTTGTTCTTTGTAGTCGGCGGTGAGATTTTTGTAAAATATCGCTTAACTTGGGGTAGCAAAGGAGGTAAGCAGTAATGGAATCGTCCTTACTTACTGCAATATTAGCAACGGGAGTTATTGCAGGTACACCTATTTTATTTGCTGCTCTTGGTGAGATTATCAGTGAACAGGCGGGAGTGCTAAACCTTGGCGTTGAAGGGATGATGCTTGTTGGTGCTGTGACCGGTTTTATGATTACCATGGATACCAATAATCAATGGCTAGGTTTATTAGCAGCGATTGTAGCTAGTGGCTTAATGGCACTTATTCATGCCTTTTTAACCATTACCTTACGTGCCAATCAAGTAGTAAGCGGCCTAGCTCTCGCTTTATTTGGTACTGGACTAAGTGGCTATTTAGGGCAGACACTCATTGGTAGGCCGCTACTAGTCACCTTTAAACCTGTACCTATTCCAGGATTAAGTGAAATTCCTTGGCTAGGACCCATTTTATTTCAGCATGATGTATTAGTATATATCGGTTATTTGGCAGTAGCTGTTTTTTGGTTTATATTGTACCATACGAAAACTGGCTTAAAAATCAGGGCCGTTGGCGAAAATCCTAGTGCAGCAGATGCTGCAGGAGTGAATGTTTTTGCCATTCGTTATGCGTGTGTAGTACTAGGCGGTATGCTGGCTGGTATGGGCGGGGCATATTTGTCTTTAGCTTATGCACCTTCGTGGCTTGAAAATATGACAGCTGGCAGGGGATGGATTGCTGTCGCTCTTGTCATTTTTGCTACTTGGAATCCAACGAAAGCATTTTTAGGAAGCTGGTTATTTGGCGTGGTGGATGTTTTAGGGTTTCATATGCAAAATTTAGGAATTACTGTTTCTTCTTTCTTCCTAAAGATGCTGCCCTATGTGATTACAATTATTGTATTAATTATTGTCAGTAGGGAAACAAAAAAACGACATGTGGCGTCGCCAGGGGCGTTAGGTATACCCTATAATAGGGAAGAACGGTAGGAGAGGCTTTATAAAATATAAAAAAGCTATTTGTCGATGGTGGCAAATAGCTCTTTTGTTAGGCTAGAGGTGGGTTATGAAAATTATATACGAACCCGTAATAGATTGCATTATTAAACATTCTTTAAAAATATTAAACGGAGACTATGACAACTCTAGTGAGGTGTTTGATTATGTAAAATTAAGTCCATCTAATAAAAAGATAGCAGCTTTGGCAGAAAGCTTCGGCATGATGATGGTTAAACTAGAAGCCCGTGAATTGGCATTAAATGAGAATATTCTTGAACTACAAAGAAAAGAGCAAGAAATACGCCAATTGTACCAAGCTTTTATTGAAACAATCGTAGCGGCCATTGATGCTCGCGATACGGCGACTGCTGGCCATTCGAGACGAGTGGCTAGCTATGTCACCCTATTATGCCAAGCCATTAACGCTGACCAAGGGGAGAAGTATCAAATTACTCAGTTTTCGGATAACCAAATCCAGGAATTATATTATGCAGCACTTCTTCATGATGTTGGTAAGATTGGCGTCCGTGAGGATGTTTTATTAAAAAAACATCGCCTTTCTGATGAACGAATGTCTGTGATTGAATATCGTTTTAAGTATTATAAACAATCTTTGGCTTTGCGGCAATTGAAGAAGGGGCTAACGGACCATGAGACAGAGATGCTTAGGAATCTAGACTCTTACTATCACTTTATTTTCCAGATGAACAGTAAAGAATATATCTCACTAGAAGAAGAGGAAGAAATTAAAAGAGTTGCTGCACTGCAATTTATAAATGAGGATGGCGCAGCAAGTAGAATATTAGATACCTTTGAACAAACAAACTTAATGGTGAGAAGGGGGAATCTGACGGAAGAAGAAAAGAATTCCATGAATCAACATGCTGCCTATACCGCAGAAATTCTTAAGTACATCCCTTGGGAGCATAGTATGGGGCAGATTCCTATTATTGCCGCTGGACATCATGAAAAAATGGATGGGTCTGGATACCCCCAAGGATTAGCAGGAGAAGATATTTTTATGCAAACGAGAATGCTGGCAACTGCCGATATTTTTGATGCACTAACCGCCATTGATCGTCCTTATAAACCACCGATTCCCGTAGAAAAAGCCATTAAAATTTTAAAAGAGGAAGCAAAAATTGGGCGATTGGATGGAGACATTGTAGAAATATTTTGTGAAAAAGTAATACCACAAATAGACAAATTGATTAAATAAAGGAATGTATCAAGTTTCGTCGAAGAATTTTCAATAGCATACTTTAGGTTGAAATACTGGGCGTAAAGGGAAACTGGTTGATAATGAAGGAGGAGTATAGGATGGCGCTCGTACAAACGGAAATTCGAGAGGCAACTGGCATTATTACCTTGGATAATGAGAAAAAGATGAACTGCCTTAGTGAGGAGCTAGTCAATGATATCATTAATGCTCTCAATGATTTCAAATCAAAGAAAATACCAGTAGTAATTTTGCGAGCTTCCGATGGAATAAAAGTATGGTCAGCTGGTCATGATGTTAAGGAACTGCCAAGAAAAATGCGAGACCCCTTAAGTTATTATGATTCATTGGAACGATTGCTCAGGGCTATAGAACAATATCCTTGGCCTGTAATCGCCATGGTACATGGTAGTGTTTGGGGCGGGGCTTGCGACTTGATTATGACATGTGATATGGTAATTAGCGATCATACAGCGCAGTTTGCCATGACGCCTGCGAAATTAGGCGTACCCTATAATACTACAGGCATATTGCATTTTATGAATCGCTTGCCAATTAATATTGCCAAGGAGATGTTTTTTACCGCAGATCCAGTATTAGCGGAGCGGGCTTTACAAATCGGCATTGTGAATCACTTGGTTCCTGAGGACCAGCTCTTTACATTTACGTTGGAGTTAGCATCTACCATTACTTCTCGCTCTTTATTATCCATTGAGGTAATTAAAGAACAGTTCCGAATTTTATCTAAGGCTTTTCCTATCAGCCCAGGGGATTTTGAACGCGTGCAAGGTCTCAGGCGCAAGGTATATGATAGTCATGATTATGAAGAAGCAATTACGGCCTTTTTAGAAAAAAGAGCACCCCATTTTAAAGGGGTATAGTGTAAGCAGGGTATATAATTGAGAGAATAGTATTATGTTACCTATGGGGGAGCCGCTTAGCGGAACAGGCCGAGAAGTATTTATTGAGTGTTATAAGAATATTAGATATAAAAGACTAAGAAAGAGGTAGACATAATAATGAAATTTGCAATGGCAGAAAAATTTTACGAAAAATATCTAAAGGATGTGGTGCTGGAGGTAAGTCAAGACGGTCTATGGAGAGAGAGGCTTTTTGCGGCGAGATATAATAAACCCTTCTTATTAACCTTTAAAGAGTTAGAAGAAGTACCTTGCAGTCTATGGACTACCTTTTCCCAGTATGGTTTAGAATTTTTTGTTTCAAAGGTTAACGGCTGTCCCGAAGAATTTGCAGAAGGGTTAATTATTTTTAAATTTGAAGCAAAAGGCTTTCCCAATTTAGTAGGATATTCAAGTAATAACCCAAATAAAACTGTGCCTAGCGAATGTTGCTAGGCACAGTTTTACTTTAAATTAGAAACGTATAAAGGTTCCTTCCCAGCTGTTGATTCTTAAGACTTTTCCTTGTTGGTGATGGCGGATTGGGAGAGAACGACACGGTTTCTGCCATTTTGCTTTCCTTCATATAAGGCGCCGTCTGCTTTCGATATCAATTTATCTAAGGCTTCATTTCCCATAAATACGCTAATACCAAAGGTTAGGGTTACTTTGATTTGCCCCATATCACAGTCAAAAAGACTTTCTTCAATCTTTCTTCTGAGCTTTTCTGCCAATATGGTAGCACCAGTGGCATCAGTATCAGGTAGCATTAACAAAAATTCCTCGCCGCCCCAGCGTGAGATGCTGTCTTGCTTCCTTGCATTAGTTTGCAGGAGCTCGGCAACTGACATCAAGACATGATCGCCACAGTCGTGTCCATAAGTGTCATTAACTTTTTTGAAGAAATCTATATCAGCAATTACAATGGAAAAGGGAGATTGACTTCTTTCGTAATTTACTCGTTCATATTCCATGCGTTTTAGCATTTCTCGCCGATTCAAAAGTTTAGTTAAAGGGTCAGTGGTTGCAATAATTTCTAAAGCCTCGTAAGCTTCTAGCAACTTTTTATTTTTTTGCTCTGCTTCCTCGCGTATCTTTTTTAATTCTACGTGATTTCTGACTCTAGCCTTAAGTTCCAATCCATTGAAAGGTTTTCTGATGTAATCTACAGCGCCAAGCTCAAATCCTTTTACCATACTTTCAATATCTACCTTAGCGGTAAGAAATATAATAGGAAGGTCCTTATTTTTTTCCTTTTCGCGTATTCGTTTGTACGTTTCAAAACCATCCATATCAGGCATCATAATATCCATTAAGATTAAGTCAAAAGTTATCTTTTCAATGAGTTCAAGTGCAGTAAGGCCACTATCAGCAATATAAAGATCATAATGTTCCTGTTCAAGGATTTTTACAGCAATCTCTAAATTAGCAGGTGTATCATCTACAAGCAGAATTCGAATCTGCCGATTATCAAATTTTATCATTTTCATTACCTCCCTTATTCAGAGCTGATTGATAACGTTTAAGCATTACTGGGTACTGTTCTAAAAAAACTTTGATATGTTTTAGGTTAAAAGTATTGATATATGCTTGTAGGGTAGTGGCATAGAGAATGGTTTCTTCATGCTGATAGGTAATCCCAATGTTTTGAATGGAATCTGCCAGTTTTCGAATGTCTTTTACTCGATTGGTATGAAGACATTCTAACCATAAACCTTGTTTTAATAATTCTAATTTCTCTATAATGTTAGGATTGATAGTTTCTATACCTTTACTAGTAGTGCTGTTGGAGCAGGGGATACCCCTTATAACTTCTTTTGAAATTTTGGATTCTGTTTCAGAGGTTGTTTTGCGTAGCTTCCCGATAGATAAGTCAGGTATCGTAACAATAAATGTTGTTCCTTTATGTAGTTGACTGCGTAATTCTATAGAACCGCCCATTATATCGATTAGCCTCTTTGAAATCGAAAGGCCGAGTCCTGTACCACCATATTGTTTATTGCTTTGCCCATCTTTTTGCTTAAAAGGTTCAAAGATAGATAATTGTTGATCAGCGGGAATGCCAATTCCAGTGTCCGTTACTTCAAAAATTAAATCTAGCGTTCTGTTCTTTATGTTGTAGTTTCTTGTGGATGCTGAGACTTTTATAAAACCTTTCTTTGTAAATTTAACTGCATTTCCTACCAAGTTAAAAAGAATCTGTCTAGTACGTACTTCATCGATTAAGAGACTTTTAGGTACTTGTTCATCTATTTCCAGATAAAAGGGAAGCTTTTTATCTTCAAGTTGTAATGAAAAGATGTTTTTAATGTCCTCAAATAATCTTTTGATAGGAACCATCGTTATCTGAAGTTCTAATTTACCGGCTTCAATCTTAGACAGGTCTAGAATATCATTAATGAGAGTTAATAAGGTATGACTTGATTTTTCTATGGCGCTGAGATAGGCGGTATTTTGCGTTCCGACAGTATTGTCTTTCAACAAAGCCGTATAACCAAGGATTGCATGCATTGGTGTTCTGATTTCATGAGACATATTCGCGACAAACTGACTTTTGAGGATATTTGCTGTTTCAGCATTTCTCTTTGCGTCTTCCAAATCTTTTTCAATTAAGCTTCTTTCCAGCGTTCTTTCTATGGAATTAGTAAAAGCATTAAGGATTGAAAATTCAGATTCTGTCCAAACTCTTTCATATTTACATTCATCAAAGCCAACAAAACCCCAGAATACATTCCGGACATAGATTGGTAGTACAATAAGAGAAAGTATATTTTGAGATTGTAGTAGTTCACGGGTCCCATCATCTTTTAGCTCTCTAACAATTCCAGAATAGCTTTGTTTATTCATTAAGGGGGCCATAAAGCTTGCTATCTCTTCAAAAGGAATATTTTGTAGAGCAGGGTTATCTAACTGCGCTTCTTTTACGCCAGAATTCCATTCAATGGTTTGGCTAGTAAAAGCGTTACCCTCAGTTTCATAGTGATTCACAAAAAGATAAACTCTATCTACTAAGGTTGCTGTACCTAAAAAATCAAAACAGGTTGCAATTGCCTGGAAGTAGTCACGATTGTCTAATAATTCTTTAATTGACATGGCAACGGCAGAAAGCAGCTTTTCTTTATTCTTAAGTTCTTCCTCAGTACGTTTTCTTTCCATTATATCAATATAGGTTCCCAACATTCGTACAGGTTTTTCTTCTGCGTCCCATTCAATTACTTTTCCGCGATCAAGGACCCACAGCCATTGCCCATTTTTATGTTTTAGACGAAGTTCATTTTCATAATACTCTAATTCACCGGTTAAGTGTTTGTTCAAGAGTATTATAGACCGTT
>Ga0209749_1001961_pt1 | contig 15489 bp, 10 predicted proteins | sample EPASupsiteSAE347_FD_187267 | JGI IMG/M metagenome (GOLD analysis project Ga0209749, IMG submission 187267) | Bioremediated contaminated groundwater from EPA Superfund site, New Mexico - Sample SAE3-47 (SPAdes) (version 2) | ecosystem: Environmental > Aquatic > Deep subsurface > Groundwater >... | reverse complement strand
ATCATCGGATTCATCTTCAATGTGGGCCATAAGATAAATAGTATACCCACAAACCAGACATATAAAAGCTGTAGCAAAACAGAATAAATAATAATGCTAGAATGCCCTCTTTCCAAGAATGTTCCAGTCAGTTTTGTTGACTTTCTATGCTTCTGTAGACGGTTATTTTGCAAATGAAACAAGATTAAATTTCGAGTGTTCCGATGTAGTACCCATGAGTGTCCTCGCATGAGTGGTCCTCAAGGAAATCAACTTCATAGGAATAATTAGAAACGTATATGTGAACCAGCTTGCCAATACACTCGAATGTGATATCACCTGCTGAGTTCTGGGTGATCGTGTTGAAGCCGTCGTAATAGTTCAGATGCCTTGATGTTGCCTCTCCGATGACGATGATCTTAGGTGACATCTGATCAAGAAGCGACTGTGGGATCTTGCCGCTGTCTCGCCCGTGATGTGGCGCAAACAGGATGTCTACCGCTGGTAGAGTGAGATCATCCTCAATGTTCTCCATAAAATCCGATTCCACATCCCCCATCCATAGTATCGTAGCACCGCCGTTTATCCTGTATTCGATAATGGGGGAAATGTTGTTCTGGTCCTCTCCCTCCTTAGCGGCTTTCAGGGCGGCTTTGTAATACTCATTTGTCCTCTCTGGCCACAGAATATTAATCCCGGAGCTACCGTGTTCTCCTTCGTCACTCTTGTTCATCCACTTTCGCGTACAACCTGCATAAAGGAAGAAGGCCTTGTCGGAATCCCTCAGACTGCAATACCGATCAAAATCATCAGTGCATTCTTCTTTTGTCGCCTCATTCTGGACGCAGTAAAAGTTCAGTAATTTCATCTTATCGTCAAGATATTCCAGACCATGGATGTGGTCATCATCCGGGTGGGTTGAAATAAACCGTTTAACAGATTTGTCAGCGCTCTCGCGTTTCAGCTCCGAAACGACCTCTTCACGGTATGCCTCTTCCATGCAACAATCGATGATCGTGAAATTGTCTGTACCGTGCTTGATGTAAAACATGTCTCCGTCTCCGACGGAGAAAGATTTAACAATGCTCATCTTTTCCGGCCTCTACGCGTTGGGTGATGTATTTTGTTTGCTTTCGGTAGGAAAAAACAAATAACACTAAAAGCAGAACAAACAGGATGTATGCCGATGTTTGGGTGCTCATATTGAGGCACATCGTGACCGTTTCGAAAGCTTTGGTTGCGAAGATCACGAGGAACAAAGCACATAATGTCCTATACATGTTGTTGACCTCAGATAGTGTTTCTATGGTAGCGTCTTTGGCGGATACCTGGACATAATCTTTGTATGGGGCAAACCTCATGAATGATACTTTCTTCAGGGCGGGCTCAATTATCAAAGATCCAATGCGACTGATTACCAAGCCACAGAAATAGTAGAGGAATAGCCCAACGATTATGTCGCTCTGGATTATCTTGTACGTTGTAATCCTCTCGGCAAGAACCGCAAAGACTATTCCCGGCAGAAGGTAATTGAATAGATTGTATGACGATATTTTACTCAGTATATCCTTCATATGGTCCTCCTTTCCCTCAGGAATGAACTACATGACTGTGCGTCGCATGAGTCCCGGCCTCTTTAATTGACACGGAAACTTCACCGGTTCGCCCGACGATAATCATCAAGGCAGGGTGTCCGTCAAGGTCCAAGGCGTCTGCCAGTTCTTTGATGAGGGCGCGGTCGAGTGAACTCGGATAGGCTGATGTAAGCTCTGGATGGGAATGCCATTCACCGATATAGCCGGCGATGCCGGCTGTCCGCCGACAAACTTCATCAAGCGCTGCCCTCAACCCCTTTACTCCCCGTGTGAAGCCTGTTAGTTCTGCCTCGCTATCAGCAGGCGCGTTAAGGATATCGACAACGTAAATATGTTTCAATTTGTGGTCTATATACCCAATTATGATACCCCCGGTTTCATTGGGGAGATGAAACATCCTTGTTGCAGCCAGTTTTTCTTTCAAGCCATCGTCCATGATCACCCGCCACCCCCCACAGTCGAATCTATTGGCCGCATAAACGGGAATCGTATAAGCTGCAAGCGCGCCTGTATTTGGGTCACTGGACCACACCCGGATACGTGCCGCAACCTCATCCCGTAATAGTCTAACCTGGCGCGCCAACACGGCAGCATGTAACTGGATAGCTTCATAGGAAATAATGGCGGATGCATCGCGGCATCCAGCTCCAACTCTTATGCTTCCCTTGTGGCCCTCTAAGTGCTCCTTTCCCCAATCTTCACTGATAATCGCACGATAATACTGTGCCTCCAATGCATCCAGTCTCAACGAACGATCTACGGATTCCATGAGGAGTGCGGACCCTCCCCCGCTTGGCGTGAGGAATACGGAAACAGAACGCGGCACATCACCTTTCTGCGCGAGATCGCGCGGGATCTCGATGGTCGTTGTGGCATCCACAAGAAGATCTGCTTCTGAAATAGCGCTTATAACAGCTCCGGAACGATAATCATTGGCGCTTCCGGGGATGGAGACGGCATGGTAATAATCGTTTTGATAATTGAATGTCACCATGTCTCTCACGACATCGGTTTTAAATGCGCCGACGTGAAAGTCTCTAGCAATGTGGCGTATTATGTTGTGTGATTTTACTATATCCGGATCGATGAAACTCCAGGTCCCCCAGTGCTCTTTTGACCACAGCTCTGCCATGGAGCCGCCCAGGGCACCGACACCGGCTAGAACTCCCTTGAAATCTGCGGTCCGTAAAACAACATCAGATGCAACCCGTGCAAAATCCTTTGTATTGGCGGTTTTGACTTCGATAGGCCATATCTTGATATCACGCCAGTCTTGTTTGTTATCTGTAGGGATACTGTACCACTTTCCGTCGACGGGACTTTTCGTCAACGCACCAGTTTTATCACCAAGCCCGGCAAGATCTGAGACAATTTCGAATGCTTGCTTGTATTTCTTTTCAGGCTGGGCATCAACTGCGCGTTGCAGTTGCATAGACAAGATGAGTAAACATTCGGTTAAATCCTCATGGCTTATTCCGCTATGGGCTTTTTCTTGAATGGCTTTTTTCAGCGACTCCAGGATTGAGCCACCCCGTGATATCATTTGATCATCAAGCTCCCCGAGTGTCCGAGGATACTGCTCGATAATGCCGTGAACTGCCGACGGGCCAGTGACCATCAAGATCTCAAAATGAGGTATCTTCTTTTTTTCGTGGCATTCCTGTGGAACCAACAACTGACCGACGGCTTTGTATTTCCCAGAGGGAGCACCTATTATCGCTACCCTATGCACTTTGCTCTTTGTGCTTTCTTGAGTTGCTATCGACTTTTTATCTTGGAAAGAGCATCGAATCACCTTGAAGTGCAAGGGAGGTTGTTCAATCCTGATGGCCTCGGGAAACAAGGCAAGATTTGGATCTCCTGCCTTTTCATCAAAATCAGGGGGGAGAATGATCTCGAAAGGACTTTCAAAGTAAAGAGGCTCTAAGGATTGATCATCCCGGTGCAGTGTTCCCTTGGCCGATTCTGTGAGCCACCACAGTATGCGTTGAAGATGTTTCTGTGGTGTCCATGTCCTCTCCAGCGATTGCCATGTTTCTGTGTACAGGCATAGCGATGCCGGTTCACCTGGCAGGACGTGATTCATATGCGGGAGTATAGGAAAGTTAGTCCTTAGTACCCTTACTTCAGGCAGTGCTTCTGGAGTAATAACAAGAGCAAGTCTTTCTCGTACCTTAATGCCAAAGGAATTTCTCGATTTTACTTGGCCATTGACACAATCGACGATGATGATATCGGAAGCCCTTTCATTTTGGTCTCTATGCCGTAGTTCGATGACTTGAAACTCTTTGCTTGCCTCACAGAGCTTCAGAACCTTCTTCGATGCATTCTTCCTCAGGCTATCGGGACTGAGGTTAGGGTATGGTTCTCCGAAAGGGATGAATTCGACAGTCATTTCACACCAGCCCTCGGTGCGGGTTTAGAGGTTATAATGGTTATTCCGGAACCAATGATCTTCCCGCCGCGGCTGATGCCGTTGGTGTCGATTTCAAATACCAGCGGTTCAGGCTTTGTCCTGTCTGGTTCCTCCATAGTGACCAGGAGCTTTGCCCCACCGACTTCCGTCAGATACCGATCGTAGCATTTCTTGGCCTGGATGTGGGGTGGTTGCTTTTGCTCCCTGCCTTCCTTCGTGTCGTCGATAGGATTACTGGAACTTACGATATAGGCATTTTCTTTTCCCAACAGCAGTAACTCTTCGATCAAAGGCTTCGGTACGGTCTCCTTGTCCCCTTTTTCGTCACTCAGAGTTTTATAGCTGCAATGATGTGGCAGGTTGTAGATGTCCCAGGCAAGCCGATCCTGATTTTTATGATCCTTGGACGTCTGGATGATCTCTTCCAGGACTTCCCATTCGGAGTCACCGACTGCAAAATAGTCAAAGGTGTTGGACCCAGCTTGGAATCGAACATTGAAAATGAGGGCAGCTCCATTCCTCATATCTTCGCTATCGTCAACGTGTTTGATGAAGGGGGAATGGCAGAAGAATTCGACCCCATCTTTGGTGAGGGTAAATCCCGGCACAATTTTTCCCGCATCTGTAATCATATGCCGGCGAGAATCAACTGTCAGGCCGTTTTCTTCAAGCCATTCTTTCAGCTTATCAGGCTTAGAGAAGACGCGGATGCCTTTACCCTCCTTCAATCTGTAACGCGCTTCCTGCCGCCAAGTAACGAATTCAGCGCTCTGCTCATCGGATGCCGCCGTCTCTAAAATCATTGCAGCAGGAACCCAGAGCTCATCGATCTTGATTCGGCCATCGCCTTGATATTTCTTGGCGTGGAGCAATTCAAAGAATTCTGTGCTGTTCTCGATATGATCGGCATCCCCGTGGGTAAAGGCGACAACGTCAAACGAAGTCTTTTTGCACTCCGATAGTTCTTCTTTGAGTCGCTTCTTCAGGTCAATTTCCGGAATGTCACCATCCTCTGCTTTTTTCAAATGCCTAAAGTCGAAAAGAATGCGCTTTCCATTGTCCAGGATGATTTGACTGGTATCACCGTTACCGACAGGATAGAAAATTATTTGATGCATGGAATTACCTCCGTTTTTTTACCATCCTATAGAGCATATTGCATGCCACACATGATAACCATGTATAATTAAATACTTGCTGCGTTTTTTTCTTTTTTGGAGAGGCAATCGTAGCAAAAAACATAAGAATCCTTATGTATCTATAAACAATATTACGGATCAACTTTCCTGCCTTCAACAATAACCAAATCGATCAGTTGAAACATCTTCGCGCCGTCCTGGAAACTCTCCCAGCATTCTTGCCAGATCCCATCATCCATAAGCGATATGTCTGTAGTTTCACCTGATTTCCCTTGATCGAGTCCCCAGTCAATCCGAATCCCACCTCTTTCTGTCAATATGTATCTACCATGAAAAAAATCACTCTGGTCGTGTCGTCGAGTCCATCGATGCAGTTTAAGGCTCACGCCTTGCGGCAGTATCTCTTGCAGGTACTGGTCTGCCTCCTTTTGAAATTCTTCCCTGCGAGATTCCTCAGGGATTCCGAAATCAGAGGGCGGAAATTCAAAATGGTATTCGAGAGAAGGGATGTTTTCTCTTCCCTTTACTGCTCGCTGTATAAAAGACGCCAAAGTAGCTTTCCATCGATCTGCAGAAGGATTAGTACGGAACATTTTATCCACAAACAGTATGCGATTGCTGATTTTGAGAAGAGGTTCAATCGCGTCACTGAGGGCATCAACCGACCGCTTTATTTTCCTTTCCCGTGGGACAGCCCACAGTGGCACGTTGTGCGATATGTCTTCTGCTTCAAGTAGATAGTCTTTAGGCTGCGATACCTTCTTGACAATGATTGCATGAAATGGCTTTGAGTTGATGTGCTGAGCGACGGCATTCTCAGGCCAGCTGATGGAATTCTCATAGTCACGACCGGAGCGGATCAGGGCATACTGCTTAATTCGCTTCATCTCGATTCCCAGTTGTTGCTTCTGAACGAATGTAAACGAACCACAACTGCAGTGCTCCATCATTTTCCTGATCCAGTCTTTCGGGAACCTGGAAATCAAACGGCCATGTGAAACACCGAACTTCTCGATCAAGTATCGAAAAGTCTGCCAACTGTCCAGGCAGGCGGGTTCAACGGCGAATTCGTAGAGCATCAGAACAACTCCCCGGACCGTTCTTCGAAAAATCCCTTAGGCCAGTCACCCAAGGAGTCTCCGTCTCGTGAAACCTGTAAAAGCCTGATGCGGAGGCCTTCCTCCGTTTGTTCCACAAAATTGACACTTAACTGCTCAGGGGTCAATCCCGCAATACCTGGCGGCAATTCGTCTTCGCTGGTTTCGCGGATGCGCCGCAGTAAACGCAGCAAGAGATGCTCGCTATGGGTCTCCAGAAGAAATACCGATTCATTTTTAATGGCCTGTTCAATGAAGAGATCGCCGATGGCCACCTGCAGGGCTGGATGAAGATGGAGTTCCGGCTGCTCAATTGCAATCAGTCCATTTCGCAGATAAAGGCAAGCGACCACTACGGGCATGAGCTGGGAAATGCCGACGCCGATATCCGGGGGCAAAACCTCGATGTTGTTCTCTGCATCGCGAAGAAACAGTCTGGTTTTAATTGGAAGCTGGGCCAATTCCCGCCGAATATTCTCCTCGTCGTCAAGGAGATCGCCTATCCATTCGGCATGCAAAAGGGGATGGTTGATGTCTAGTTCCTTGTATTGCTTACGTTCGATCTGATAGCCGCAATTTAACCGGTCTTCTTTGGCGAGCCATGTGTTTACTTCCCTGATCAATTCTGCATCTGCTCTTCCAAGAACATCCCACGCGGCAAGGCCGCTTGACCAACGCGCTTCGTCTTCGGTTCTCAGCGGTGTGAAAACCCGAGGAGGCGTTTTGCGGAGAGGGCCGATATAGCGGAAGTTAAGCAGTTCACCACGCAATACGGCCATAAGGCCGCCAAAGTAATCATGGAAGAAATCATTCAGTGTCTCCCATGACGAGTGAAAGACTCCATCACTCCATACATATTTATCGTGGTCTTCTTCCCACTCCTGGTTCAGTGCCTCCTCATTCTTCATTTCATCGCTTAGCTGAATATTTCGAGGGAGGGCTGTCTGTTGCTCGAGGAATAATTCAAAGGCGGCATCACTGGAGAAAAGAAGATCCTTTTTTATGAAGCACGATAAGGCGTAAAGCAGCTGAGGGAAACGAATTTTTGTCTCTTCAAATTCAACTTCTTCCTCCATCTTTGATAGGAGATGATGACCAAAGTTGATATCTTTAATCCGCGCTCTCCGTCCATCCTCGGCGCATATGATCCGCGCGAAGAATTCACCATCCAACCCTACAGAAGTGCACATAACAAGTGGAGCGCTGAGAAAATTGCTCCATTTGATCTCAAATTCGATCCACGCATTGGCGACTTTTTCTGTTAGATAATCCGATAGATCGGCAAGCGGAGAGAATGAGATTTCAAACTTGAGTTTTATTGGCAGACTTAAATCATGCTTGTGAATGATATTGGCAAATCCACCAAGATCGAATGATTCATCAGCACTGACAACCCGATCAACATCCAAATTGTTTTTCTCCAATATTTCTCGCGTATAATGCATAGCCTGAACGACGGTGCTTTTCCCTGTGCTGTTGGGACCGAAGAGCAGGGTGATGGGTTTAAACTCCACCCGGACCGGCTCCCGGATGCCCTTGAAATTTTCAATGGTGATAGCAGTAATAGCCATTAGATATTTCCTCGAAAGGCGCACTGGGTAAGGGCATTGAACATCGAGGACATATTATCACTCTCGATTATTTGCTTCGTTTTGATATCTTCTATCTTCTTAACGCGTCGAGAGAATTCTCGCTGCAACTTAATTGGAGGCAAAAGAATTGGAGTTACATTCAATGAGCCAACATTAAGATGCTTTTGGATTTGACCACGCTGCTCTCCTAAAACCATTTGCTTCCCTCTTTCAGAATTGAAATAAAAGCAAAGATAAAGAGGATCAACCTTCGACTTGTTTGGTGTAGCAATCAGAATGTCGATAGCGTTTACCCCATCAAGCTCTTTTGGAACGACAGCTGCGGTACCAGGCTGTCCTGATCTAACAAGTAGCAGGTCGTCTCTCCAAACGCGTGTCTTGGCAAGTTTAGTCTCATTATCCTCTTGGGAGAAATAGACAAGGTTTTCGGTGGTGACTTTATTTGCTCGGACATTCAATGATCTTAGCGCAGGAACGCCGCTGTCTCTATAATAAGATGCCGGTCGGACCACAATGCCAACTGTAATCCTTTCACATGTTTCTTCACAGGTGACAACCTCCCACCCTTTGGGGTTGGTGAGGGGGTCGCCAAACATTTCTATGAAAGTTGATTGTAGGAATTTTTCCGTCAGGCGGATGGATTCCTGACGCTTCCGTCGAATGGCATCGGCTTTGTCGAGGATAGTAGCAATGCGGCGCTGATCTTCAAATCGTGGCAAGAGAATTTTGATATTAGCTACTTGAGAAGGCCTTGCCCTTAATAGAGAGCCTCCGACACCAGAAACAGTAGCCATAAATTGATCATGAAACTGGTCAGATACAATTGCATGCTTCAAATATTCAGCATGAATTAAATCACTTCTAAATACAATCCATTCTCCTGATGCGATCACTCTCCTTCCCCGATTCTTCCCAACAATCCAAGCTCGTCGTATATGCGGAACAATCTTTGACAACAAAACATCACCAGGTTGTACAATCTGTTTTGCAGACCCAATTTTACTTCCCGCAATCACTTCTGGCTGTCCACTATCAAATGCTGGTATGCTATAAAGATCAAAAACCTCGTTGGGAAACTGCGATGGGTCGACTGAGCCAAGCTTTGTGGCCATAATCTCGCCAAGTAAAATAGTCGAAGTGGAAACACTCATCCCAACATCCCCTCCAACTCATCCAAATCCTGCATAATCTCATTTTCCATATCCTTGAGTTTTTTTAGAATTTCTCTCGGCGGCTCGTATTGGACCTCATCATAAACTGTTTCTTTATAGCGGTTAAGGGAAAGCTCATAATTCTTTTCCCGGATTTCCTGGGCAGATGCAAAGAAGGCTTTCCCTGTCCTATCCTTGTCTTTATGGTGATCCCTGGCCCGCCAGCGGGAGAGACAATCCGGCAGATCGCCGGCAAAGGTGTTATCGTAAAGCTGATTCCTTTTATCATCCAGGGAGAAACCGTCATCCTGAACATCATAAAAGAAAACGTTTCCCGTCTTGCCACCTTTGGTGAAAATCAAAATTCCAGTGGAGACGCCAGCATAGGGACGAAACACACCGGAGGGGAGCGAGATGATCGCCTCTAATTGGTTTTGGTCTATGAGTCTTTGCCTCAGCGCCAAATGGGCTTTTGAGGCACCGAAGAGGACGCCATCAGGAACGATCGTGGCGGAACGGCCGCCATTCTTCAGCATCCGCAGAATAAGGGCAACAAAGAGAAGCTCTGTCTTTTTGGTCTTGACCTGCGCCAATAGGGACGAATGGACATCTTCGTAATCCAGGCTACCCTTAAATGGCGGATTGGCCAGGATGATGTCAAAGAAATCCTGAGATAAATTCGGGAAACGGTCAGCGAAACCGCCGCTTAAAGTATCCTGGTAATGGATATCCGGTGCGTCGATCCCGTGCAGCAGCAGATTCATGGCGGCAATGCGCAGCATAGTCACGTCGAAGTCAAAGCCATGAAGAAGGTTGGTCTGGAGGTGGTCCCGAAAGGGTTCCAGTTTATCTCCGGAGTATATCTTTTCACCCTCGTGCTCGATAACCCCCTCGGACGATGTGTACTTACGTTGCAGGTAGTGCATCGTTTCCACCAGAAACCCGGCGGTGCCGCAAGCCGGGTCCCCGATAACCTCACCGTGCTCAAGGCTCGGATCGAGCATCTCCACCATGAGACGGATGATATGGCGCGGCGTCCTGAACTGGCCGTTGATGCCGGCTGTTGTCAGCTTGCTTAGGAGGTATTCGTAGAGGTCCCCCTTGGTATCCCCTTCCGTCAGGGGCAATGCGTCGATCATATTGACGGCGGATACCAGGAGACTCGGCTTCTGGATCATCAGTTGGGCGTCTTTCATGTATTCGCCGAATTTAGCACCTTCCACCGCCGCATTTTTGAAATGGGGAAAGATTTCGTCGCGGACTAGCGGCAACATTTTATCCGCCGCCTCGTTCTTGAAGCGGTGCCATCGGAGTTTCTGCTCATCATCGGCAAAGATGCGGCGGAAGGGCTTGCCTGTCCGTTGGGCCTTCTTCTCATTGCGGCTTTCATTGATATCCAGAAGGCGGGCGAACATGAGGAAGGATATCTGCTCGATCACTGTCAGAGGATTGGTGACCCCTCCCGTCCAGAATTCCTCCCATAGTTTATTGATGCTGCTCTTCAGTTCTCCGTTAATCATGCGTTTGCTGTCTCCCTTGCTGCTTGTGGTTTGAATGTCTGTATGATCGTTAACAATTCGTCAATTTGCTCTTCGTCGTCAAAGACGCCGTCCAGACCTTCACTATGAACCGTGGTGAAGGGTGCCTCATAAAGTCGATCCAATTCGATAGCACCGTATGTGGCAATATGATTCTGCAGGAGATTGAGGAAAAGAATCTGCTTAGCCGTGAGTTTCGAATGGTGGTGGGCAAACTCCGCAAAACGATCTCTGACGGCCTCCTGATTCATGCCCACGATGGAACGGATGATATAGTCTAAAGGCATGGCCGCTTCATAAAATTCCTTGAGTATATTGAGATCCACACCCGGATTCTGGGTTAGAACAAGCGAGGTCAAGGAATTCAGATCGGCCCGGCTGACCACCTGCCCTTTGCGGATCTTCTGCAAGGTGGGATTTGTGGCAAATAATTCCAATACCTCTCTAACGCGGTGCTTGTAAGCTGTTGCATCTATTTCCCTGACGTTCGATGAACGTTTTTGATACTCAATATCCCCGTCGGTCACGTCAACGATCCTGGGTTCTGTGGGTGTAACCGTTTCTTTAAGGCGATGGTGCATAATGCCCCGCAATTCCCTTCGGACTGTTTCCAACTTATGCGCCGTCATGCCTTCCCATAACTCGCTACTCTTTACCGATTTGATCATATCGGCTTTTTCCCGAACCGGATTCAAATGCATGAGAAGCTCTGTGACCCAGTTCAGGAGGCGATCTTTCAAGTCATTGAACCGGCTGCTTCCCTTTAGTAGCTCTGTTTGCATGATAGTTACCAGCAGATCAAACTCATAGGCGTCGACATGGTCTCGTATGTAAACCCACTGCATCAAGGGCGCCATGTCATTCTTCAGCACTTGAACGGTTGACGGCGCAAACTGGTTGAGGATCTCCGTCCTCGAGACATTACGCTTTTCTCTCCATTTCTCTCTAACGGCAATCGTCTTTTCGGGTAGGGCGTTTAGATCCTTGCCAATCAGCTCAATCGTTTGCCGAAAAGTCTCAAGCTCCGACTTGTTTAGAGCCGTTTCTGCCAGCTCAATACGGGCTTCAAACACCCGCTGCATGAGCGGCACGGTGTCTTTGGGCTCGGCCTCCGGCTTTTCCTGCTCAAAGTACTCAAAATTTCCCCAGTGATCAAAGATGCGGAACATGGCCTTGTCTTTTCCCGAACCGAACAGGTTCGGACAGAGGCGCGTGCCGCGTCCGATCATCTGCCAAAACTTAACTTTGGATTTAATAGGTTTGGCAAAGACCAGGTTGACGATTTCCGGCACATCAATTCCTGTGTCGAGCATGTCCACCGAAATGGCGATGGTCAGTTCCTTGTTATTTCCTTCCCCTTTGAAGTCATCTATGAGTTGCTCTGCCCGCGGATCGTAGTTGTCTATGACTTGACAGAAGCTGCCGCCATATTGAGGGTAAAGCTCATCGAACAGTTCCGAAAGCAGCACGGCATGCCGGTGGTTCCGGGCAAAGATAATCGTCTTGCCCGGATGCTGTCCCGTAGCCTCCCGGAGGCCTTTTTCCATCAGATTTCGAAGGATCGCGCGATTGGTGTCTTTGTTGAATATCTGCTTATCGACGTTTGACGCATCGTAATCGAAGGATTCCGGATCTTCACCATCGTCTTCCAGTTGCTGCCTTTGTTCGTCTGTGAGCTGGGAATATTTTATGCCGCACCGGAGAAAATTTGTCGTGTGGGTGAAAACCTCGTAGGGAACCAGAAAACGTTCTTCCACCGCCTTCTCGAGTGCATAGTATGCAGTCGGATCTCTTTCCTCGCAGTCGAAAAGCCGGTAAGTATTTCGACTGATGAAATCCACTGGAGTTGCGGTAAGGCCGACCTGGAAGCAATCGAAATACTGGAATAACTCCCGATAACGATTATAGATACTGCGGTGCGATTCGTCGGCAATGATGAGATCAAAGAAGCCCACATCGAAGGTATGAAAGATTTTCATCATTGCCGGATAAGTGGCAAGATAAATTCTTTTATCCCGATCCTTGGCAGTACCGGCCCTGACAATCGTCAACGGTTCGGAGATAAAGTCATTAAAAACATTCTTGGCTTGCTTGCGGAGTTCTTTCCGGTCGCACAGGAAGAGCACCCGTTTCACCCAATTGGCGCGAATCAGAAGGTCTGTGAGGGAAATAGCCACACGCGTCTTTCCAGTACCGGTTGCTTGGACAATGAGCGCTTTGCGATAATTGGCCGTAAATCGTTCCGTGATCCGTTTGATGGCTTCCAATTGATAAAGCCGTCCGGCAATGGCGGGATTTGGTGAAACCTCATCAAGGGCCTTTCGCGAACCTCGTTGAAAATTAACCAGGTATTGGAGACTGTCCTTGGAATAAACCCCATAAAGTTTTCGCGGCGGATAATTCCGGGCATCATCCCACATCCACATATCAAAACCGTTCGTATAGAAAATAACCGGCCGTTGGCCGTATTTTTTCTCCATGCCATCGGCATATAATTGTGCCTGTTTGCGCCCGAGGTTGGCGTCTTTAGATGTCTTCTTAGCTTCCATCACAGCCAGGGGCTTGCCGTTGTCGTCTTTCAGTTCATAATCAGCATAGCCGATACCCGTCGGTGTCGGCTGATGTTCGACCCTTGACTCCTGGATAACGTATTCGGTATTTGCTTTATTAGCGCCCACAGGCCAGCCAGCCTCTGTCAGCATGCTGTCGATAAGCCTGCGGCGTGTCGTATCTTCGTCGAAAGACAAGACGTCGGCAGTTTGTTTCCCGAAGGCCATGACGGCTTGAAGCTCTTCAGCCATTTTCTCTGCAATCTGGACGGCTGCCTGCTTGGCTTCCAATTCACTCAGAAGTTCCTGCATACGGGCTTCCTGATCAGCAACTTTGTCTTTAAGCGCCTTATTGGCCGCCTTCCAGTCCAGACTGCTATCCATTTCCGGAAGGCTGATCTCCTGGTATACTGGACATTCGTCCCTTTTCCCTTTGGCAACGGCAATATGGAACCAGCAGGCGAGATCGAAAGCTTCTTTCAGCAGCCAGAGGGCTTTCTGAGGCGTCTGCTTCTCGCCGTGGGCAGCCTTGTTGCCATGAATACGAATAGCATGAAATTTATCGAGCACGACCGATGGGATGGTGGAACGAAAAGAATCATTATTTAAGAGGTCGTTCAGATTTGGTTGCCAGGGACGGGGGATGCCATATTCCTGATAAATATAGTTGATGATCACTTCCACAAAGGCCCGGAGTTTCACGAGGCCGCTTGCCGGGTCCGGGTAGACATAATATTCTGCAAATGCCCCAATATCTGCCAGTTCGGGGTATTTGGATCGAAGCATCTCAAAGTTTATCGATTTCATGATTTCCTTCATGCCCCCTTCTTTTGCAACGGCCGTGCCACTACTTGGTAATCCCGTATTTTGTGATCCAGTTGCTGAGAGTTTGGTAATTCGGCAGACCAAGCAATCGTGCCGCCTTGGTCTTATTACCACCAGATTCCTTGAGGGCACGGTTTAGATATTCACGCGCAATATTTGCTATGATATCAGAAAGATTGATCCCTTCACCCAAGGAATAATCAGTGAATCCTCCCTCTGCTATCTTCCCATGCGGAATGATCGATTCCTTGACTTCCTCGACGCTAATAGTCGGTTCATTCGCCCAGACGGCAGTCCGCCGGAGAACATTCATCAGCTCTCTGACATTGCCCGGCCAATGATATGTCTGCATAAGATTCTTTGCACTTACAGAAATTTTCTTATGAATGTACCCAGGCTCTTTGGAGCTTTCACGATTGATTTGATCAAGCAATATTTCAATCAAAAGTCCAAGGTCACCGGTCCGTTCACGGAGTGGCGGCAAGTATAAGACGGCAACGGCCAGACGATAATAGAGATCGGCACGGAATCTCCCAGTGGTAACCTCTTGAATAAGGGACTTGTTCGTGGCAGAAATGATGCGAACGTCTATTTTGATTGGCGAAGTGGCCCCTATGCGGACAATTTCCTGTTCCTGAAGGGCGCGAAGAATCTTAACCTGAGCCGTCAGCGGCAGTTCCGCAATTTCATCCAGAAATAGTGTACTGTTGTTTGCTGCCTCAAAATAACCGATATGCCTTCTCATGGCGCCTGTAAATGCGCCCTTTTCGTAACCGAACAGTTCTGCTTCTATAAGTTCCGAAGGAATTGCCCCACAGTTGACGGCTACAAAGGTTTTATCTCCTCTTGGACTTGCTTTATGTATCGCTCTTGCAAGCAACTCTTTTCCGGTCCCTGATTCTCCTTCAATTAAGACTGGAACGGATCGCGGGGCTATTCGACGAGCTTTGGCAATCACCCGTTTCATGACGGTACTGCGATGAATAATATAACTGAATTCAGGAGCTTCGGGGCTGAGACCTTCGCTGAATCGTTCAAGGTCTTTGTCCGGCTTTCTCAATAAATCAGGAATGAATTCAGCAGAGATGTCGAAGGGAACAGAAACAGTTTGGATGCCGTGCTTTATGGATGATTCAATCAGCTCGGCAGGGAATCGCGTCTTTGAAATGATGATCCAAACAGCAGCCATCGCCGGTGTTCCCGGGCTTAAGTGAAAAGTTAAATCAACATCTGTTCCATGTTTTTTGAGAACTTCTGAAATGACTTGGACAACGGCCTCGTAAATCTCGCCGAACTGGGTAGGCCCTGACAGAGGCTTGAAATAAACAGAAATCTTATCTTTGGTCTGAGCCTGAATCCATGTAATGTAATTTGAGACACGATCTTTAGCGTAATCGCTCAATAGAACTATTTCGACATATGATTCTTTGGTTGCAGCTTGAGCAATTGGGCCTAAGCCAATCTTGGCGCTTTTTTCGGGTGCTTCAAGATCGGTATTGCCAATCCAACACAAAAGTATTTTTTTCATGCCTCACACATAAGAAGTATTATGAATATAAAATATATTTTATAATAGCTATCACATTTCATATTACTTCTCAATGCTTA
>Ga0209749_1001960_pt1 | contig 15501 bp, 14 predicted proteins | sample EPASupsiteSAE347_FD_187267 | JGI IMG/M metagenome (GOLD analysis project Ga0209749, IMG submission 187267) | Bioremediated contaminated groundwater from EPA Superfund site, New Mexico - Sample SAE3-47 (SPAdes) (version 2) | ecosystem: Environmental > Aquatic > Deep subsurface > Groundwater >... | reverse complement strand
CAGAGAGCCTTTCCCGGGGCCGATCTCGACGATCAGATCATCCGGTTGCGGGTCGATTACTTGAACGATTTTTCGCAAGATATTCGGATCGATCAGAAAATTCTGCCCGAGTCGTTTTTTAGGGAAATGGTCGGTCACGACAGGTTGAAGAAAGTGTAAGCGTTGTGTGTGGTCGCGGCCGCAATCGTCTCAAGCGGCAGGTTTTTCAGTTCGGCAATCTTGGCGGCGATCAGGGGAATGTTGGCTGGTTCGTTAGTTTCGCCGCGTTTGCCTTCCGGTGACAGGAACGGCGAATCGGTCTCCAGCATCAATTTATCAAGCGGTATCACCTGAACAGCCAATTCGGTTTTCTTGTCGCTGTAGGTAGCGTTGCCTGTAAAGGAAATATATAGTCCCAGGTCAATCATTTCCTGCGCGAAAGCGGCATTGCCGGAGAAGCAATGCAGAACGCCGTTGAAGTAACCGATTTCGGTCAAAATCTGTTTCAGATCGTCATGTGCCTGCCGGTCGTGCAGAATCATCGGCAAACCCAGTTCACGAGCAATCAAAATTTGTTCGCGTAAAACCTCGATCTGAGTGGCTTTCGGAGCATAAATGCGATAATAATCGAGTCCGATTTCGCCGACGGCTACGACTTTATCGCGACTCAGCAGATTGTGCAAATGCTGACGCCAATTGTCGGGAAGATAAGCTGAATCCTGCGGATGAATGCCGGCCGCCGCGAAAACACATTCGAACTCTGCTGCAGAATTAATAACCGCTTCGGCTGATTTAAGATCGGTGGCCACATTAATTATGCGGGTGACACCGGCCAATTTCGCCCGTTCGATAACGTCAGGTAATTGATCTCGTAAAGTCGGATAGGTTAGATGAGCGTGAGTATCAACGAACATTCGTTCAACTGATCGTGGCGCCGGCATCCATCGCGCTGAGGCTGCTCAACAGAGTCAATTTGCCGTCTTTCTTGGCGGCTAAAAGCATGCCTTCGCTCTGAATGCCGCGAATCGTGGCCGGTTGCAGGTTGGCGACAACGACGATAGTTTGACCGATGATCTGTTCGGGAGTATAATGTTCGGCGATTCCGGCGACGATCTGGCGTTTTTCGGCGCCGATGTCGATCGTCAATTTCAGTAATTTTGTTGTGCCTGGGACGTTTTCAGCAGTAAGAACTTTGGCCGTCGTTAGTTTGATTTTACGAAAATCGTCCAGCGTAATCAGCTCCGCGGCCGGTTCTTTAACAATCGATGCTTTTTCTTCGACTGGCGCTTTGACGGTTTTATCGATGCGCGGGAAAAGGATTGGAACCTGATCGAGCGTCGCGCCAGCCTTGATCCGGCCCCATTCGAATACCGGTTTTTCATTATCAACCGGCAGAGCATTTAACAGTGCGGCGATCTTTGTTGGCATGATCGGTTCGAGCAGAGTGGCGGCAATGCGCAGGCTTTCGAGTGCGGTATAAAGCACTGTACCGGCGGCGGTTTTATCGTTCTTAACCAATTGCCAGGGCTGACTGACTTCCATATATTTGTTGAGGGAACGAATGAAAATAATGATGCCTTCCATGGCTTCAGTCAGGTGCAATTCCTCAATCAATTTATACGTATTTTCGGGCAATTGTCTGGCAGTAGTTTGAATCTCGGTTTCATTTGAGCCTGATTGCGCGGCGGCCGGAATCGCCGGGAAGTTTTTATTGATTAAGGTCATTACCCGGCTGGCCAGATTGCCGAAATCGTTAGCCAGTTCGGAATTATAGCGCTTGATGAAAATCTCTTCGCTGAAGTTAGCGTCCTGACCGAGTACCATGTCGCGCATCAGGAAATAACGTACCGGATCAACGCCGTAAGCATCCACCAGGTCGAGCGGCTCGACGATATTCTTGAGCGATTTTGACATTTTAGTCTCGTCGATCATCCACCAGCCGTGCGCGAAGATTGTCTTTGGTAACGGCAATCCCATGGCTTTCAGCATGGTCGGCCAGTAAACGCAATGCGTCGTGACAATGTCTTTGCCGATCAGATGATAATTGGCCGGCCACCACTGTTCGAACCGAGTCTGATCCTGTTCGTACCCGATTGCCGTTATGTAATTTAATAGCGCATCGAACCAGACGTAAGTGACATAATCAGGATCGAAAGGCAGTTCGATGCCCCAGCTGAGGCGTGATTTCGGGCGCGATACGCACAGATCGCCGAGCGGATTTTTCAAAAAGCCGAGGACTTCATTTTTGCGGCTTTCCGGTTGTATGAATTCGGGATTGTTCCGAATATAATCGATCAGCCAATCCTGATATTTGCTCATACGGAAGAAGTAGTTTTTCTCTTTAATAAAATCCGGTTCTTTTAAATGCTGGGGGCACTGGCCGTTGACGAGTTCTTTTGGAGTATAAAAACGTTCACAGCCAACGCAATAAAATCCGCCGTATTCGTGCAGGTAAATTTCGCCCTTGTCGAAGAGGTTTTGTAAAACTTTCCGGACGGCCTTAACGTGAAATTCGTCCGTCGTGCGGATGAAAAAATCATATTTGATTTCTAATTTTTCCCAGGCATCCCGAAAATGGGTCACCATCCGGTCGCAATGTTCCTGCGGCGTAATTCCGGCCGTTGTGGCGGCCTGCTGGACTTTTTGACCATGTTCATCGACGCCGGTCAGAAAAAATGTCCGTGAACCGCGCGCCCGTGAAAACCGAGCCAGCACGTCGGCCAGAATCGTCGTGTAAGCATGGCCGATATGCGGTTTGCCGTTAACATAATAGATCGGGGTAGTGATAAAAAAAGTGTTCTGATTCTTCATAGTCGGGTTGGAAAATATTATGGAATGACAGTAATTTTCTGTGCGAAATCGGAAAGCGCGAAGTCTTCGCACTGATTATCATCATAACGGATCGTCATGGTTCTGGCAAAAATATCGATTTTCTCGAGAACACCGGTTTTTTCGGCGACCTGGACCCGCGAACCATAAGGCGGATAATTTTTCAAGGTTTCTTCGTACAGATCGTGTTCGTAGCGGTAACAGCATTTCAACTTACCGCAACAGCCGGAGATTTTTGCGGGATTCATCGGCAGATTCTGTTCTTTGACAAGCTGGGTGCTGATCGGGTCAAAATCATCGATAAATCCGGCACAGCAGAGCCGCAATCCGCACGGGCCGATACCGTCAGCACGTTTCATTTCCTCACGACCGCTGATCTGGCGCATCTCGATCCGGGTTTTATATTCGGCGGCCAGCAATTTGACTAATTCACGGAAATCGATCCGGTCTTCGGCCGTGAAGAAAAAGATAATCTTTTTCCGGTCAAGCCGCAGATCGACATCAACCAGCTTCATTGGCAGATTAAGTTCTGTGACTTTTAGGCTGCAAAAATCCAGCGCCATTCTTTCCCGCAGGCGATTTTCATTATTGTGCGAAATATCGTGCGGAGTGGCTTTACGCAATATGGTCGGCAGTTCGACGCCTTCAGTCGGGATGGTATTTGATGAAACGGGCGGCAGTGCGCAACCGATCTCTTCGCCGCGATCGGCTGAAATGACCATCATGTCATTGGGTTGGACTGGAAATTCAAGCGGGTTTTGGCATAAAGCCCGGCACCGGCCTTTGAATTTTAATTTTATTATCTTATCAGATGGTATATCGTTCATTTTTTTACAGAGGTATTAAGTTGGTCTTTCAATTTAAAAAATAACTCAGTTAAAGCGAGATTAATATAGACATTCCTGCTAATGAAATCAATACAATTCTCGACGGAGACCTTCATGTTTTGAGCATCAAATGCCGGGTAATTGCGTACGAAATTATTAAGCCGTTCGAAATAATCCAGGTGAATAATTTCATCAATCGGCTGATTGTTGCGGATCATTTCCGCATCCCGGATCCAGAAGAGCAGAGACTGGATCAACTGCAGAAATGTTTCGGGATCTTCGCGATAAATAGCGGCTAATTTTTGGATATGATCATAAATATTGGAAATTTTCCAGAGCGCGATATCGGTGAAAATTGCCAGCGTCAGATCTTTTATGGTTTGCAGATCGTGTTCCATGAGTTGCACCAGGCGGTTGACATTCCCGCCGGATAATCGTACTGCCAGGCGAATATTTTCCGGCGGATAACCTTTTTCGGTCAGGTAATTTTTCAGGTCTTCTTCCGGCAAGGGAGGAAAGTAGAGCCATTGACAGCGCGACTGAATAGTTAGCAGAAGACTGGCCGGATTAGAGGTTGACAGGATGAAGGTCGATTTGGCCGGTGGCTCCTCTAAAATTTTTAAAAAGGCGTTAGCGGCCGGCTCGGTCATCAGATGCGCATCGAAAACGATGACGACTTTCTGACCTTCCGCCTGAGAAGCCAGATAGATATTGCGCTTAATCTCGCGGATGAAATTGATCGGAATGTGCAGGGCTTTCCTGACGTTGATCTTGTCGTAGGGATTGCGGCTCTTGTTTTGAATGATCTGGCGGATTTCCTCCATCTCATCTTCTTTAAATTGCTTGAAAGGGGATTCGTCCGAGTCGGTGTCTTTTGAGGGAATCGGGAAAACCAATTCAATATTGGGATGTTCGAGTGATTTCATCTGGCGGCAGGCCTGGCAAACGCCGCACGGTTTCTCATTTTTTCCGGAGCAATTCAGCATGGCGGCGAACTCGAGTGCAAAACCTTCCGAGCCACTGCCTTCCGGTCCGTAAAAGAGATAAGCATTGGCAATGCGTTTGTTCTTGATGACGTTATTCAGAAGTCGCCGATTTTCGGCCTGATTGATTAAAGGGAATAAACTCATTATTTCTTATTTAGCCATTCTTCAGGATCGAGTTTGGTTTTATTGCGCCAGATTTCAAAATGGAGCAGAGGACCGCTCAGGGAACCGGAAGCGCCAACTTCGGCAATTTCCGAATTGGCGGTGACGTAGTCGTCCTCGGATACCCGGATGTTTTCGATATGGGCATAGACCGAATAAAAGCCGGAACCGTGATCGATGATGATCGTGTTCCCGAAGCCGCGGATATACGTGATTGTAGTAATAACACCATCGAGAATAGATACAACCGGTGTGCCCTGCCGGACTTTAATATCAATTCCGGAATTGTCCGTGATGGTTTTCAGAGTAGGATGCTTTTGGATGCCGAAGTGCGAAACGATTTCGCCTTTGGCCGGCCAGATCAGTTTGCCCTGGCTGGACAGGAATGGATTATCGGAAGACACTCCGGAAAGCGCCCTTTGCCGCTCCAGCTCTTTCTGGCGGCGTTCGCGCTCTTTTTCCAGGTTGGCGATCAATTTTGAAATTTCCGATGCGGCTTTTTCTTTTTCCCGGATCTGAACACTGATATTTGATTTGTCTTTTCGAGCGCTCTCTAATTGCCGGTTGTGATTTTGTTTCTGTCGATTGAGAATATTCTGTAATCCTTTTTTCTCGGCGAGCATCTGCTCTTTGTCTTTTAATTCTTTACCGAGTTGGGCTTTCTTCTGACTGATTGTGCTGATATTGTTTCTTATAATCGTTGAAGTATTGCGGTCAATGTCGGAGAGAATTCGGAGATATTTGTAGCGGTAAAAAGCCTGGTCGATGGATTGGGCGGTCAGAATTAATTCGAGATCGCTGTACTGACCGTTCTTATAAAGATAGACCAGTCGCTTGGCGAAATCCTGCTTCAATGTGCTGAGATTAGATTCGAGGCGTTGGATCGAACGCTCAGTCAGGACGATATCGCGTTCCTTTTGGATTTGTTCGCGGTTTAACTGGGTCAGCAGTTTTTCGGTCAGGCTGATACTGCGTTCGGTTTCGTCCAATTGTGTCAGAATGGACTTTTCTTTTGATTCGGCTTGCCTGAGATCGTTTTTATAATTGCGGATTTCTTTGCGTATTTTCTCTAATTGTTCGGACTGATACTCAATTTTTTTATCGAGTTCCTTTTGCTGCAAAAATGCCGATGCCGGAAAGAGGGCGACCAGGAGGGCTATTATTATGATTTTTTTAATTAGTACATACCTCATAAAAACTGCCTCAAAATAAGTATTGTAAATATGAATAGCAAGACCTACTCCGGGTGGAAATTGAAATTGTTTGTTACATCAAATTATTTGTATATTATTCACGGAGATTTAAATAGAGAAGGTTAAAAGCTATGAAAAGTCCGATCTGGGAAAATATTATTTTTAGAAAAAAATCCGAAAATAGCGACACTCTGGAATTCCTGGCTAAAGTCCCGATTTTTGCAGATTTAGAGGACAGGGAATTGGTCGAGGTTGAACGGATTGTTCATCGCCGCAAATACAAAAAGGGAGAACCGATTTTTCGAATGGGTGATCCCGGTCTTGGCATGTACATTATCGTCGAAGGAACGGTCGAAATCGTCGAAGAACTCGATAATGAGGAGAAAAAACATCTTGCCGAACTTGGCAATGGTGCATTTTTCGGAGATCTGGCTTTACTGGACGAATCACCGCGCTCGGCGTCTGCGATTGCCCATACCGATTGCGATATCATCGGCTTTTTCCGGCCGGATTTGCTCGACCTGTTGTATCGCAAACCACAGCAGGGGATAAAAATCCTCTGGGCGCTGGCACGAGTCATCGGTGAACGTCTGCGGCGCACGAATGAGCAATTGACCCAACTCCAGCGTGAAATAAAGGCTCCCAAACATGGATAAGTCAGTCAATTCGCCTTCCGGGCAGATAAATAAAACGATCTGGCGAATCTTCTTCATTCTTTTGGGAATGGCATTTTTCTGGCTGGTCTACCCATATATCAAGGTCGTATTTTTCATGCTGATCATCTCCTGGTTGCTGGCTATGATTCTGAATCCGGTCGTCGATTATTTCGAGAGCATCAGAATCAACCGAGGGCTGGCGATCGTCATTGTCATGGTAATCATTTTAGGATCGGTTATCGGGATCGTGGCCTTAGTCGTGCCGGCGATTATGAGTGCGATCGAATCATTGACGACAAAATTGGATTCCGATTTAATCAAGAATCTGACAATTCAGTTAGAGAAATTTTTCCAGGATAATTTCAATAATGCCGCGCTGGCGCGCGATGTGATCTCGAAATTGGAACAGGTCGGTGGTGAAATGATAGTGAACATCGGCCGGGTTTTGAAAAACGTCAGTTCGTATGTGGCATTTATCGGAATTGTGCCTTTCGTGACCTTCTTTCTGATCAAGGACAAACGGTTATTCAAAAGGATGCTGATATCGCAAATCCCGAACCGCTATTTTGAACTATTTCTGAACGTATTGCACAAGGTTGGCGACCAGGTCACGAAGTACATCCAGGGACAGGCGATCGATGCACTCATCGTTGGTCTGTTATCTGTACTGGGTTTGTTTATAGTCAATCTCAGATTCGATGGACCGGTACCGTTTTTCTTTTTTATCGGGATGCTGGCCGGTGTCGCCAATTTGATCCCGTATTTAGGACCAATCGTCGGAGCTGTTCCGGCTATTGCCTTGACTGTGCTAAATAATCCCAGTGATGTGGGCGTTATTATTGTGTGGATTGCCGTTGTTTTCGTACTGGTACAGGTGATTGACAATAATATCATTTCACCCATGGTCGTATCCAAGAGTGTCAATATGCATCCGATCACGGTCGTAATTGCTGTCGTGATCGGCGGTAATATCGGGGGGGTTATCGGGATGCTCTTCGCCGTCCCGGTTTGGGGGATCATCAAGGTTACACTTAAGGAAGTCGGTTGGGGCTTGAAAAGCTACAAGCTGAAATAATTCTGTCGCTCAAACACTTGCCGTTCACCGTCATTGATGAAAAAAAATATCAACGATAAACTAATATTTTCGATCGTCATTCTGGGCATTATCGGATTCACGCTCGAATATTTGGTTTCTTTATTCAGTTTTATCCCGATTTTATTGAATATCATTGAATTCGTCGTGATTTTCCTGTTCGTGCTGGAATTCAGTATACGGATTGTTCAGGCTCGATTCCGGCTCATTTTTATCCGCCGTAATCTGCTCGATCTGCTACTGCTGGTTTTTATCGGCGGAGCTTTTATCCTTCAGCGATATGCAGCAGGCTTCCTCGATCCCGCAAAAATCCGGATATTTTCGGTTAACTTAATCGTCATCCGCTATTTTGTAGCCATTTTCTACACCCTGAAGTTGTATGTTCGTGACAAGCGGCTGAATGATTATTACCGAAGCCTGGCGGCTCATCCGGCGGTCACGGTTATTCTGAGTTTTATAATCGTAATTCTGGCGGGCACATTATTCCTGATGATGCCATTTGCAACGAACGACGGCAGTCGGTTAAAGTTGTTGGAGGCATTGTTTACCGCTACCTCAGCGGTTTGCGTGACCGGTCTGGTAATAATGGACACCGCGACCAGGTTTTCCCTGTACGGACAATTTGTGATAATGATTCTAATCCAGATCGGCGGACTGGGTCTGATGATATTGACTTATTTCGGGGCATTTGTAATCGGTAAACGAATCAGCCTGGAAGAACGCATCGCAATTTCCTACCTGATGAACGAACAGGACACTGCCAGAATCACGGCCTCAATTATCAAGATAATCTTTTTGACTATTTCGATTGAGACTTTGGGAGCGATGTTGCTCTTTCGCTATTTCAAAGATTTGTTTGGAACGGATTTCAAAGCCTTTTTCTTTGCGATATTCCATTCAGTCTCGGCATTTTGCAACGCCGGATTCTCGCTGTTTTCGGATAATTTCGCGGGCTTCCGTTCGAGTATATATTTGAATGTCGTGATCTGCGGTCTGATCATTGCCGGCGGTCTGAGCTTTGGAGTACTGTCGAACATGTTCGAGAATTTGTTTTCAAGAATACGAAATGCTATCCTGATTAAAAAAACGCGCCGGCTTGATATTTCCATGAATACGAAAGCCGTGCTGATTGTGACTGGCATTTTACTCGTTTCCGGCACATTGCTAATCTACGGACTGGAACATGGACGGCAGTTGCTGACGCTCGATCTGAAAACCCAATATCTCAGCGCTTTTTTCCAGTCCGTGACGCTCCGGACAGCCGGATTTAATACTCTCGATATAGGAAAATTAAGAGATACAACCCTGCTGTTGATGGTGCTTTTTATGTTTGTCGGCGGCGCAACCGGTTCGACAGCCGGCGGCGTGAAAGTGAATACCATATTCGTGATTTATGCTTATATCCGGTCGCTAATCCGGGGTGAACCCGATGTGGTCATTTTGAAACATTCACTGACGAGAGATACTGTCAGTCGGGCGTTTCTAACAATAATTTTATCACTGATATTTGTTTTTATCGGGACGCTTGTATTGACCATCACCGAAGCATTTCCGCTGACCAGATTAATATTTGAAGAAATGTCGGCATTTGGAACGGTCGGGTTATCGACCGGAATAACTACGGAGTTATCTACGATCGGGAAATTGACTATTATCGTCACGATGTTCATCGGCAGGATCGGCGCTTTGACGCTGATGTTCGCAATTTTTCAAAGAGGACAGCGCTCGTCTGCTGTGAGGTACCCGGAAGGTGCAATAATATTTTAACCATTTTCACTTGTGAGTTAGTTATATGCTGAAAAATAAAACCAAACTTTTCCGATTCATGCAGAATGTCACTCCGATTAAAGCCGTACTGCTGGGTTATCTTTCGTATACGCTTTTCGGCTGGATATTGTTATGCCTGCCGTTTTCTCAGACGAGCCACATATCGATTCTGGATAATTTATTTATCGCAACTTCAGCGATATCGACGACCGGTTTGGCGCCGATCAGCGTTGCGGATTCTTATACGTTTTTCGGGGAACTCGTTATTTTACTGCTAATTCAGCTGGGTGGTATCGGATACATGACTTTCGGCTCTTTCATTATTCTGGCCGGTAGCAGTGAAGGTTTATCGCTCGAAAGGCAGGAAATCTCAAAGGTAGTATTCAGTCTGCCGCACGGTTTTCGGATAAAAGAGTTTATCATGAGAGTTGTGTATTTCACTATTTGGATCGAATTGATTGGTTCGATTTTATTATACATAATCTTTGTCCACGCCGGCGTAGCGTCGCCAGTCTGGAGCGCTATTTTTCATTGCATTTCTTCATTCAATACCGCCGGATTCGGTTTATACAATAACAGCTTCGAAAGTTTTTACAGCAATGTGCCACTGAATCTCACAATTGGGACGCTCAGCTATTTTGGGGCAATCGGGTTCATTGTATTTGTCGATGTATGGAGGAGAATTAAAGGCGAGATTAAACATGTCACGCTGACGACCAGTATTATTATCCACACAACGTTCTGGATGAGTGTTGTCGGCATGCTACTGCTCTATACGACCGAGCCTTCCATTGTACGCCTGCCTCAGAGCGACCGGATTCTGACCGCCTTTTTCCAGACAATGACGGCCATGACAACGGTAGGTTTTAATACCATTCCAATAGGCGGTATTACGAAAGCTTCCCTGTTACTGTTAATAATATTGATGGTAATCGGCGCATCGCCGGCCGGAACAGGCGGCGGTTTGAAATCCACTACTTTCACCGCGATGCTGGGAGTTATTAAAAGTACTTTAAAAGGAGAACAGGGGGCTCGTTTTTGGGGACGCGCAATTCCATATGGGCGGATCATGGTGGCTTCGGCTTCCTTTGGCCTTTATACTATTTTACTGATCTCGGGAACATATTTACTGTCCTTGACGGAAAACGCCAATTTTGAGAGTATCTTTTTCGAAGTTGCCTCGGCTATGGGAACCGTCGGTCTGAGTGCCGGTCTGACATCTTCATTAACGATTTTAGGAAAAATCTTGATTATCCTGCTGATGTTCATCGGGCGTTTAGGACCGCTGACTTTTGGGATGGCAATCATTAGTACTAGTCGGGATACCAATCGCACTGAAGATTTAGCCGTTTAAATAAACTGAAAAAGTTAAAAAAGGAAAGTCGCAGGTAGAAAAATGGCAAAGAAAAAAGTTTTCGGAGTGTTCGGTCTGGGAATATTCGGAATGGAGGTCTGCCGGACGTTAGCGGCCAAAGGGCTGGAAGTGATCGCCATAGATAAGGATTCAGTGGCAATCGAAAAAGCTAAAAATATTGTCTCACAAGCCATCCTGATTGATAGCACCGATGAAGATGCGCTCCGCAATGCACCGATCGATGACATTGATGTTGCCATTGTAGGTGTCGGCGAAAATATTGAAGTCAGCATTCTGACGACAGCACTCCTCAGGAAACTGGGTGTCACTCATATTATTGCACGGGCAGGTTCCGATATTCACGCGCAGGTTCTGACCCAGATTGGCGCCAACGAAGTCATCAACATCGAGCTCGAAGAGGGCGCCAGGGTGGCTAACCGCCTGATCTCACCCGACATTAAAGACAAAATTTATGTCGGCAAGAATCAGGTGATAGCTGAAGTCACCGCTCCCCGTAGTTTCATCGGTAAATCGATCGTACAACTCGATCTGCGCAAACGGTACAACATCAATATCATTTCGATCAAGCGCATCCGTACCGACATCGACGACAGCGGGCTGCCTTCTGAAGAAGAGATCATGAATTTTCCCAGCCCTGATTTGACATTGAAGAAAGATGACGTGCTGGTGGTGGTCGGCAGTCAAAACGACATCGAGGATTTAAAGGACTAAGCCATGTACCTGATCTCAAAACTGCGCCTGTATATGATATTTGCCGGTTTCGTGGTGCTGATTGTTCTGCTGACGATCAACAGTTATTTCGTTTTTATAAAACTCAATCCCGAACACGCTCTGTCGGCCAAATACTTCGCGGAGAATATCATTTTTTATACGCTGATCGGGCTGATCATTCTGGCGATTCTGCTGGCAAACACGATCTCGCGTCACAAAGACCTTCTCAGGGAGTTGGATAAAATTGTCGAATTGTCATTGCAAGGTACGAATTCGCTCCAGGTCCAATTCAAGAAGCTGGGATTGCTCGGCGAAAAGATTAGCGAGATCAATGGCAATCTGAATTCATTGAATGAACTGAAATCGCAGAAGATCAGCGCCCAGTCCGGTCTGGTTAATTCCCTCCTGGAAAAGACCGATGCCCGTCTGATCATAACTAATGCCGAAGGTCGTATCCTGAAAGTCAGCAACGGCTTGCTTGATTACCTGCAAGTAACTGAAAAACGGTTTGCTAATGTGTTTATCGATGATTTACTGACCGATATCGATCCGTCCCAATTGATCAATAATTTGCGGCGGACAAAAAGCGTCGGCGTTAAAAGTCGTCTCGTAGCGGAACGGGAGCGGCCGGTGATCGATTCGGTCTGGGCGTTTTTTCCGATCTTTAATGCGCGCAGTGAATTGGTTTATTGCCTGGGTTTGCTTAGCGAACAGAAAGTAATACCGATGCCCGAGAACCCCGCTATGCCTGTTGCCCAGCCGCAGGAACCGGCGGCGACCGTGATCGACCGGATCACTGACTTCGTACGCTCCAAATTCGAGCGGCCGAAAAATGAAGACCGAACCTGAAGGCAATTCGATATAGCCAATGAAGATAATTAACGATAAAAAATTAACTCGATTTATTAAGAAGGTGGAGGCAAATATGCGACTCATCAGCGCCTTAACGGCAATGTTCATCGTCTTTGCCGCGTGCGAAAAAGAGATTGATGTCAATACCAACAAGGATACTTACAGCGATGACATCTCCGATATCACTTATCTGAACGGAGGATTCTATACCACTAATTACGATCTCTCCGGCCATTCCGGTTCGCAGATCGATCTCTTCAAATTTACCGCCGACGGCAAGAATGTTGACGACGCTTTTGATCTTGGGATGAACGGTCAGAGCTACCTGGCGATCACCAACGACGGCAGGAACATTTACATGCAGTCGAACTGGTTTTACTGGATCATCAAATGCTCACCGGTTGGCGAGCTGGTTTTTGTAAAATCCGACAGCCTGCCGGGTAAATGGCACGCCGCCGGGATTTGCTATCGTGACGATCTCGATTCGCTGGCGCTCTTCTATAATAACAGCGACGCACCGCTGGAATATCGTGTCCGGATCGTGTCAAAAGCCGATCCCGAAGTTGCCAGCCATGACACTACCGTTGAATTCAATTTCCTCGATCAGACCTGTGGCATCTATGCGGCCGATTATTACAATCCGAATTATTATCTGCTGGGTGTGAATTCGAATGGTGAGGATGTGCTGATTGAAACGGATGTACGGCTGAATGTCCTCTCCACCGATACGATCGGCGACAGTACCGTCGTCGGACTTTGTCACAAGGACGGCAACCTGTACCTGTCTTTCCGCGACCGCCGCATCGAGCTCTGGGCGAATTGATCTGATCGCCGGCATTATTTAAACCGCCCCCATCAGACCGGATAATCCAAGCCGGTCAGACGCGAACTGATCGCCACAGTAATTTGATAGCCTGATCCAAACTCGCCATCTTAAATAGTTCGCATTAGTTCTGAGCCGGAGATAATTCCTTGCATAAGGATGTTAGAAAATTTAAATTTACCCGCTTTATTGAATTTGGTTTGATTAATGTTTGAACAACTACAAAATGGCTTAAGTACGGTATTAAAATCTCTGCGTGGAGAAGGGCGGATTACTGAAAGTAATATCGCCGATGCAATGCGTCAGATCAGGCGGGTGCTACTCACTGCCGATGTTAATTATAAAGTCGTCAGGGATTTCATCCAGTCTGTTCAGGAAAAGGCCATCGGTGTGACGGTTGCCAAAAGCCTGACGCCCGGACAATTAGTAGTAAAAATCATTCATGATGAAATGACGCATCTGCTGGGAGACCGGAGCCGTAGTCTGAAAGAGGCTTCCATACCGCCGACAATTATCATGCTGGTCGGATTGCAGGGTAGCGGTAAGACAACCTGCGCCGCCAAACTGGCCTATCATTTAGCCCGGACAAAACATTCACCAGTGCTCGTACCGGTCGATGTCTATCGGCCGGCGGCCGAGGAACAACTGGAAATATTAGCCCGGCAGATTCAGATTCCCTGTTACCGCTCAAGTTCAAACGTTGTTGATCGTATTAAAGAGGCTGTTACGTTTGCGCGCCAGCAACATCGCGATACTTTAATCATCGATACTGCCGGACGTCTGCATATCGATGAGGAAATGATGGCTGAACTTCAGGCGATTCGCGAAGTCATCAAACCACAAAATATTTTACTGGTTGTCGATGGTATGACCGGTCAGGATGCGGTTAACACGGCCGCTTCTTTCAACGAACAGATCAGTCCGGACGGGATAATTCTGACCAAGATGGACAGCGATACGCGCGGCGGAGCCGCCCTGACGATCGTCAAAACCACCGGTAAACCGATCATGTACATGGGAACCGGCGAAAAAACCAGCGATTTTGGAATTTTCCATCCTGAGCGGGTCGCTGGCCGGATACTCGGAATGGGCGATCTTGTTTCCTTGGTCGAAAAAGTTCAAACGGCCATAGACGTCGAATCCGTCTCCCGTCTGGAAAAAAACTTCCGGAAAGAGCGCTTCACGCTTGAGGATTTTCTGGCCCAACTGAAACAAATGAAGAAACTGGGGCCGCTGGAAAACATAATGGAGCACATTCCCGGAATGGCCAGAATGCGCGCGGGAAATCAACAGATCAATGAAAAAGAATTTCACAAGGCTGAAGCCATTATTCAATCGATGACTAAAGTCGAACGACTAAAACCGGATTTAATCAATGGCAGTCGGCGACGCCGGATCGCGGCCGGGAGTGGAACCCAGCCGCAGGATGTGAACCGCCTGCTTAATCAATACTGGCAGATTATTAAGTTAATGAAACAGATGGGCCATATGAAGATGCCCAAGAACCTGTCTGCCTTTGGACTTGGACTATAAAATAAAAGGAGGAAATTCGTGGCAGTAAAAATCAGATTACTACGTATGGGAAGAAAAAAGAAACCTTTTTATCGTATTGTAGCAATTGATACCAAAAGCCGTCGCGATGGACGGTATCTTGAAAAAGTCGGATATTACGACCCGTTGACCAGACCGGCAACAGTTAAAATAGAAAAAGAAAAAGTACTCAGCTGGCTGGAAAAAGGCGCAACACCTTCGGAAACAGTATTTAATCTGCTTCAAAAAGAAGGTATTGCTCTGGAATGGCATTTGACCCGCACCAAAATGAGCGATCAGGCGAAAAATGTCGAAATTCAAAAGTGGGAATTATCCCGCAAGAATCAGACGGATGGTGCCGGCGTAGTTGAAAAACCGGTCGTCACCGAGCCGAAGAAAAAAGCCGAACCGGAGAAACTGGTAGAAGAAGAAGTCATTCCCATCACGGAAGTCGCTGAGGAAATTACGGTTGAAACCGATGACGCGCCAGGTGAAGAACAACCGGAAGAAAATCCGGAAGCCTGAGAACATTTAGAAAAAAAAGATTCTTTTACTATTTATTACTAAATTTTAAGGACAGATTTTTGAAGGATTGATGTCGTCTGAAACCAGAAAATAAGGAGTGACACTTATGAAAGACTTCGTTGAATTTGTCGTGAAAAAATTGGTTGATCATCCTGAAGAAGTAAAAGTTACTCAAATTGAAAGTGAAAAAACC
>Ga0209749_1001959_pt1 | contig 15502 bp, 15 predicted proteins | sample EPASupsiteSAE347_FD_187267 | JGI IMG/M metagenome (GOLD analysis project Ga0209749, IMG submission 187267) | Bioremediated contaminated groundwater from EPA Superfund site, New Mexico - Sample SAE3-47 (SPAdes) (version 2) | ecosystem: Environmental > Aquatic > Deep subsurface > Groundwater >... | reverse complement strand
GTCATTATAATATCTGTAAGGTTGTTTTTCATCGCCTTTTAAATAGTAATACGTCTGATTGTCAATTCCCTTAAATGACGCAGTTATTCCTAATTGATTACCCTCACAAGAATGATTAAAAACAACCAAAAAAGATATTTCAGGAAAAGCTATATGACTTGATGAAACACCAGAAAAGAAACTTATAAACTGAGCTGATATAAAGTTAACAATTGATAGAAATATTCAAAAAGAAGTTTCAAAAATACTCGAAAAATGAATAAAGGAATTTAGAGCAAATAAATGAAGTGTTGTTATAATGGACCCAAAAACTGGAGCTATTACAGCCATGGTAAATTATCCAGATTTTGACCCAAATGACTTTTCAAGTGTTTTTGAGTTAGAAAAAGTAAATTATTCAAAATATCCAAATCCAGGGTTTGATTTACTTGGAATGCCACTTTTTGTGGAAGATTCAGCTTTATGAATTGATTTTGTTTATAATAGTAAAAAAATAAAATTAAGGCAAGCAACTGAAGCTGAAGCTTCAAATAGAGCAATTCCAAAATACAAATACAAAAATAATTTCGGACCCGGAGCTTATGTAAATGATACCATAGGATCTCTTTATGAGCCAGGTTCTGTATTTAAAGCCTTTACAACTTCTATTTGAATTGATACTGGCGATATTAAGCCATCTGATATGTATACAGATAGATGATTTGTGGAAATTGATAATTTCAAAATTAGCAATGTTTCAAAGGAATGTATTGGATTTCATACTTATTCTCATGCTCTTGACTGGTCTTGTAATGTCGGAATGATTGATATTATCAAGAAAATTTGAGCGAGTCTTTTTTATAAATATGTGCTTGATTTTTGATTCTGACAAAAGACAAATATTACACTTGAATGAGAGGTTTTTGGTAAAATAGAGCCTTATGAAAAATGGTCTAAAGCAAAATTATTTACACAATCTTTTGGTCAATGAATTACAGCAACGGTTCTGCAAATGGCTACAGCATACTCAGTGCTCGCTAATTGAGGAATTTATATGCAACCATATATTGTAGATACTATAACACTGCCAAATTGACAAGTAATAAAAAATTCTCCAACTCCCCTAAGAAGAGTAATTAAAGAAGAAACTTCTCGCCAAATTATCGCAATGCTAACTGAGGGGGCCAATATTTGATTTGCGAAAAAATGATGAGTAGAATGATATGATATGGCATGAAAAACCTGAACCTCGCAAATTGCCTCAAAATGAAAATATGAACAAGGCTGAGCCTGACATACAATAACATCATACGGATGATTCGGGCCATCGTCTAATCCAAAATTTGTAATGATTGTAAAAATTGATAGACCAAGATCAGCTGAATATAGTGAAACTACATCTTCTGCGATATATTCTAAAATAGCAAAATATCTACTAAATTATTATTCGATTCCAAAGGGAAGTTAATCTTTAATAATCTTCATAACTCCATCATCGCTATCAATTTGAATAATCTCATGATTAATTTTATTTTCTTCTACATATTCGTATAATGATAACATTTTGTGTTTAAATTTGATAACATCATCAATTATTATAATTCAGTTTTTCTTAACTTTTTGCCAACTTAGCTCTAAAAAATCTTTACTTCTTCGCTTCATTCCGTCGATAAATACAAAATCAAAACTATTATCAGGTAAAGTCGGAATTATATCGAGAGCTTGTCCATGAATAAGAGTGCAAGCATTTTCAAGTCAAGCTTCTTTGATATTAGAGATGGCTTGATTATGAGAAAGAATTGAAAATTCAATGGAAGTAATATGACCTAAATTTTTTTGTAGAACTGACGCAAGACAAATAGTAGAATAGCCATTGGCCGTCCCAATTTCTAGTGCATTTTTTAGCTTATTTTGAGAAATTAAATTTTGGAGAAAAATAGCATTTTCATCTGTGATATTTGGAACATCATTTTCAATTCAAAACTTTCTGAGTTTAATTAGGGTTTCTTTTATTTTCATAAATTCTTGATTATCTAGCTTCTATTTCATCTACTGCTTCTCTGAATTTGTCGGCTCTATCAAGATAATCCTTGAAAAGTCAAAAACTCGCACATCCCGGAGAAAGTAAAATTATATCTCAAGTCTCGGCAACTTTATAAGCTTTTTTTACTGCATCATTCATAGAAATCGCATAATGAAAACTAATACTATTTTTATTGAAAAGAAGTCATAGTTTTGAGCTTGTCTCTCAGATAAGTTCTCCATGTTTTACTTTTTCTTTTAGAAGTGGAGCTAGATATTCAAAATCATCTCATTTATCGCTTCCTCAGGCAATTAAAAGTATATTTCAAGGCATACTTTCTAGTGCAGCCCTGAGGCTTTGCGCAGAAGTAGACTTAGAATCATCAATAAATTTTATAGAATTTACCTCCTTATAAAACTCCAATCTATGAGATAAAGGCGATACATTTTTTAGATATTCTCTAATTCTTTTTGAACAAACTTTAAGCTCATTTAAGACAATTACTGAAGATAAAATATTTAGTGCATTATAAGGACCAGAGAAATTTGTCTCATCAATGCTATATTTTTTCTTTCAAGAAACTATTATGTCAGGAAGTTCTACTCTATCTTCTAAATCCGCACTTATTCAAAAAATTCTTGTATTTTCTAAATCTAGATTTATTGATAATTCCTTCGCTTTTTTAAAAACTTGCTCATTTATAATTGATTTTTTCTTGGTATTTTTGAATAATTTTAACTTCGAATTAAAATAATCCTTAAAATCCTTGTGCCAATTTAGGTGATCTTTTTCAAAATTTGTGAAAATTGAATAATCAGATTTAAAAGTATTGATATTATAAGCCATAAAACTAGAAACTTCCAAAACTATATAGCCAGATTTTAATCATCTTTTTTGAATATCAAGAACAGTTTTTGCAAAAGATTCATCAAAATTACCACTCAAAAATACTTTATTATCTCCAAATTCTTGTTTTAAAATATTGTAAATTATCCAAGCAGTAGTTGATTTACCATCCGTTCAAGTAACTGAAATTATTTGAAATCATTTTGGCAAAAAGCTAAAAATAAAATCTAGTTCACCTATTATTTTTCAAGTTTTATAAATTTTATTTGTTGGCGGAACACCAGGTGATGGAATAATTTTATCATAAACTGAAAAATCAGATATATTATCTTTATCATCCTTAATTTGAGACTCTATTTTATTAAAATCCAAAAATTCCTTCAAGGCATTTCATACCTTACCTTTGCCATAAATTAGTATCATAACTTATTTTTTATTAAATCTTTTCCTAATTATACACAAAAAGCTTGAATTTCCAAGAAAAAAGATTTTTTTAACTTTATTTGCCTGTTTTGGATTTTTTTATATAATTTGTGTGTTTTATAATTATTTAATTTAATATGGAATTTAAAGATTTAAGTCTAAAGGAAATTATCGCTTGAATAAAGGCAAAAAAGTTTTCTCAAAAAGAGGTTTGGGATTATTTTCAGGAAAGAATTAAAAAACTTGATCAAACACTTGAGGCTTTTAATTTGGTAAATGGTGAATTTATTGAAAAAGATATTAACTCGCCCCTTGCCGGAGTGCCAATTTGAGTGAAAGATGTATTTTGTGAGAAATGAATTACAACTACAGCATCATCTAAGATGCTTGAAAATTTTGTGCCTCCGTATAGTGCAACTGTTATAGATAGGCTAAATAAAGCCGGAATGTCGAGTGCTGGTAAACTTAATTTAGATGAATTTGCGATGGGATGAAGTGGGGAAAATTCAGCACTTAGAATTACAAAAAATCCTTGGGATATAACTCGTATTCCTGGAGGTTCTAGCTCTGGATCAGCCTCAAGCGTGGCTTCCTGAATGGTACCAGCAGCACTTGGAACTGACACAGGTTGAAGCATTAGACAACCAGCTTCAATGTGCGGAATTGTAGGCTTTAAACCAACTTATTGAGTAAATTCTAGATGGTGAGTAATGGCGATGGCGTCATCTCTTGATACTCCAGGAACATTTACAAAAACTGTAGAAGATGCTGGATTATTATTTGAAATAATGAGTGGATATGACCCCCTTGACTCGACTAGTGAGAAAGTAGAGACAAAAATAGACCCTTCAATTTGGAATAAAACTGACTTAAAATGAGTGAAAATTTGAGTACCAAGGCAGTATTTTATAGATTGAATTGAGGCCTGAGTAAAAGTGGAAATTGAAAAAAGTATTTCAAAATTAAAAGAATTAGGGGCTGAAATAATTGATATTAGCCTGCCTCACACAGAGTATTGACTTGCTGTTTATTATATTGTAATGCCAGCCGAAGTTTCTACTAATTTATCTCGTTATGACGGAATTAGATATGGTTATGCAAATGATGAATGACTAGGAATCAATGAATTACTGAAAAAAAATAGAGCCGAATGATTTTGAAAAGAAGCTCAAAGAAGAATAATGCTAGGTAGTTTTGTACTTTCTAGTGGTTTTTATGATGCATACTACAAAAAAGCGTCACTAGTTCGAGAATTAATTATAAAAGATTTCGAAGGAGCCTATAAAAAAGTAGATGTAATTATTACTCCAACTGCACCATCTGTTGCTTGGAAAATCGGAGAAAAAGTTGACGACCCACTTAAAATGTATTTATCTGATATTTTCACTGTAAATGGTAGTTTGGCTCAATTACCAGGATTATCTCTGCCTATTTGATTTGCAAAAAGTGAAGATAGCGAGCAAGTAGAATTACCAGTCTGACTCCAAATTCTCGGACCAAAATTTTGAGAACAAAAAGTATTTGAAGTATGACATGTCCTAGAGCAATCACTAAAAGACTATATTTGAAGTAAAAAACCAAAAATGTGTTAAATTATAAAAGTTCATATATTCGTCATTCTGAGCGTAGCCGAAGAATCTTTTGTTTATAAATACCTATTAAAAAAATAGAGGTTTAAATTAAAGACCCATTCGACTTCACTTCGTTTCACTCAGGGTGACGAAAAGAATAGGTATTATCTAACAAATTATTTTTAATGAAATTAATTTCTTTTAACGTAAATTGAATAAGATCTAATATCCAAAAAGGGTTTTTGGATTATTTAATTAGTGAAAATCCTGATATTATCGGGATTCAAGAGGTAAAAGCACAAGAAAATGAGTTGCCTATAAAAATTGATTTAGCTTCGCTTTGATATGAAATTTACTGGAATAGTGCAAATAAAAAATGATATAGTTGAACTGCGGTTTTTACAAAAATCAAACCACTTTCAGCAAGTTATTGACTTTGACTTGCAGAGCATGATGAGGAATGAAGAATAATCACTCTTGAATTTAAAGATTTTTATTTTATCACTGTCTATACTCCAAACGCAAAAAGAGAACTTGAAAGACTAGAATATCGCCAACTTTGGGACTCTCTTTTTCTTGATTATATGAGAAGATTGGAACTAAATAAACCAGTTATAGTTTGTGGAGATTTAAATGTAGCACATCAGGAAATCGACCTTACAAATCCTAAAACAAACAAATGAAATGCAGGTTTTACTACTGAGGAAAGAGAATGATTTTCTAAATTTATTTCATCTGGTTTTATAGATACCTTCCGTTATTTTTACCCAAACAAAACCTGAGAGTATTCATGGTGGAGTAATTTTGCTAATTCTCGCGCTCGTAATATTGGCTGGCGTATTGATTATTTCCTAATTTCAAATATTCTAAAAGATAAACTAAAATCTGCCTTTATTAGACAAGAAGTGAGATGATCTGATCATTGTCCAGTTGGTATTGAGATTGAATTGTAGATTAATTTGCAAATCAAGAAAAAAGAAATAAACTATGTTAGAAATTTTATTTTTTTATTTTTATTTTTTATGAAAACCTTAAATCATAAACTTAAATCCCTTAAGGGTTTTACATTAGTAGAACTCCTCGTAGTAATCTCCATCCTCGCAATACTCTGAACTATAGCTTTTCTTTCTTTCACCAACTACTCATCATCTGCTCGTGACTCAACTCGTATATCAGATATAAACAGCATATCAAAATGACTATCACTTCAATTTGCTACATCAGGTAAATATCCTCAACCAGACTCTAAGATAGATATAACTGCTTCTGGAACTACTATATGATATCAATGATATGCATGAACAAATACTCTATCTCTAATAAAGCTATCAAATTGATGAAAAGATCCCATAGATAATTCCTACTACACATACACAACAAATCTCCAACAAAACAAATACGAACTTCTTTGATTTCTAGAAGATTGAACTAATATAAATTTGTCTTTTAATTCTATTGTAAATGCTCTAGATTACTCAAAAAGATTTATCCTAACTAAATGAAATTTACTTTGAATTCTTCTAAATTCATGAACTCTAGAACCAGCTCAATCTTTAACAGCCACACCAATAGATATTTTAAATACCACAACCAACTATATAGCACAGTTTGATAACAAAAATAATATATCTTGAACTGGGATAATCTTGTACCAATTACAAAGTACAATGAAAATATGAGCATCAAAATTTCCTTGATGTGATAAATACGACATATCAATATGAAACCAAACATGGGCTGGATGTAATTCTACAATATGAAGCTGAATGATATATAATTCTTGATCTAATAATTGTCGGAATTATGCCTGAGCATATATTACATGATCTACAGCTTGTTACTGAGATACCACAAAAGAAAAAGACTATAATGTTACATATTGAGTAGATAATATTTGGTGAAAACTATATTTATGGAATGATGCTCCAAGTGCTTGTACGAGTTGATATCACGTACCTTCAGAACAAGATTTTCTTAATTTAGAAATAGCTTTAACTTGTACAGATAGTTCTACGGATTTAACTTGGAGATGCTCTTGACTTTGATGGTCTTGATCAACATCAAAAAATCCATCTAATAATATTATAAAAGCTCTTAATTTGCCCTTGGCAGGTTTTCGGATTAGTGGCACTTTTTATAATCGTGGTAATAATGCTGGATTAAGGTCTTCTACAGAATATGACGCTACTTATGCTCGAGGTAGGGCCTTTCCTTGGAATAATGACTGAGTTAACCGAAATTATTGGAGTAAATTTACTCATGCCTTTCCTGTTCGTTGTGTTAAAGATTAATCCTTTAAAAAAACCTAATTTTACCTAACAACCACCTTCCCTCACTTATAATCAAGCATTATTTCATCTCATTCATTAATTTTTCCGCTTAATATTAGGGTAGAAAGTTCATTTACGATGTGTTTTGTGATAGCTCTTTTGAGTGGACGAGCTCAGTATTCTGGGTTGTATCATTCTTTTATAATGAAATTTTTAAGCGCTTCACTAAAATTTAACCTAATATTTTTTTCTTGTAAACGCTCAATTACCTCGGCTAAAGATATATCTATAATTTTGGTTAATATTTCTTTATCTAGAGGATTAAATACAATTATATCATCAATTCTATTTATAAATTCTGGGGTAAAATGTTTGTTTAGTTGTCAGATTACCTTTTCTTTTATTTCAGAGAATTTTGACAGTATTTTTGGTTTTTTTGATTTTTCTGACACGTCAAATCATATCTCTCTATTTTCAAAAGAAAACTCCTTACTTCAGATATTTGAAGTCATTATAATTATAGTATTTTTAAAATTTACTGTTCTTCATTTACTATCTGTAAGCCTTCCATCGTCTAGAATTTGCAAAAATATATTAAATACATCGCGGTGAGCTTTTTCTATTTCATCAAATAAAATTACAGAATATGGTTTTCTTCTTACAGCTTCGGTTAATTGCCCTCACTCATCGTGTCCTATATAACCAGGAGGAGATCCAATAAGGCGAGAAACTGAATGAGATTCCATATATTCTGACATATCAATTCTTATAAATGCATTTTTGTCGTTAAATAATTCAAGTGCTAGAGCTTTGGCAGTTTCTGTCTTCCCTACTCCGGTTGGTCCGAGAAATAAAAAGCTTCAAATAGGCTTTTTCTCATCGCTAAGTCAAGCCTTATTTCTCTGGATAGATTGAGAAACTAACTTCAATGCCTCATCTTGTCATACTACATTTTTTTGAAGTCTAGAAAATAGATGAAGATATTTTTCTTGGTCTTTTTCGACAAGTTTTCAAACTGGAATTCCGGTCCATTTTGAGATAATTTCAGCAATATCCTCAATCTGAACACTATCTTTTAAATAAGAATCTCAACTTTTTTTAATTATTACTAGCTCATTTTCTAGATTTACAATTTCTTTTTCGAGCGCTGGAATTTCTCCGTATCTAAGCTTCGCAACCGCTTGATAATCAAATTTTCTCTCAAAATCGTCAGCTTCTATTTTTAATTTATCTATGTTTTGTTTTATTTCTTTCATCTTCACTATCAAGTCCTTTTCTTTCTGCCATTTTGAAAGTTTTGTTCTGAAAAGTTCTTGTTTATCAGCTAATTGCTTTTCTATTTCCTGTAATTTGGAACGATTGCCATCGTTCCCTATATTTTGCTCTTTCTCATTTTTTAAAGCCTCTTTTTCAATCTCAAGAGATCTGATTTCTTTCTCTAAAATATCAAGTTCAACTGGTTTTGAAGTTGAGCTCATTTTTACACTTGCTGCAGCTTCATCTATTAGATCTATCGCTTTATCTGGTAATTTTCTATCATTTATATATTTACTACTTAGCTCCACAGCTCCGACAATAGCTTTATCAGCTATTTTTATACCATGAAATGTCTCATATCTATCTTTTATTCATCTCAAAATTGCTATGGCATCATCAGGCGTTGGTTCATCTATCATAACTGGCTGAAACCTACGCTCTAGCGCTTGGTCTTTTTCAATATATTTACGATATTCCCCGATAGTTGTCGCTCAAATCACACGAATCTGACCACGAGCAAGCACTGGTTTTAAAAGATTTCCGGCATCAGTAGAACCCTCCTGATTTCCGGCTCCGACAATTGTGTGCACTTCATCTATAAATAAAATTATTCCACCATCTGATTTTTCTACTTCTTTTATTACTGATTTTAATCTTTCTTCAAATTCTCATTTAAACTTAGCTCCAGCAATAAGCGCTCACATATCAAGAGACATTATTTTTTTATTTTTTAGATTATCCGGAATGTCATTTTCCACAATCTTGCGAGCAATTCACTCTACAATCGCGGTCTTTCAGACTCCAGGATCTCCGATAATTACTGGATTATTTTTCTGCCTACGAGATAATATTTGAATAGTTCTTCTAATCTCGGCTTCCCTTCATATAACTGGATCTATTTTTCACTCTCTAGCTAATTCCACTAAATCTATGGTATATTTTTTTAGAGATTCATAAGTATTTTCTGCATTATTTGAAGTCACTTTTTCACCATTCCTAAGAGTCTCAATTTCTTTTTTGTATGAGATAAAATCAATTTTCTCACTATTAAAAATATCTTTTATGCTACTCGCTTTCTCAATTAAACTCATAAATAAATGCTCTTCTGTGATATAATTATCTTGCATAGTTTTGACTAAATTTTGAGAAAAAGCCAAAACCTGATTAAATTCAGCAGATACACCAAGAGTTACTCCTTGACCACTAATTTTTGGCAAAGAATTAACTTTTTGTTCTATTTTTGAAATAAGAGATTCTGTATTGATTTTAAGTCTCCCTAAAATTTCTAGATTAATACTGTCTTTTGACGAAAGAATAGCCAATAATAAATGAGAGGATTCTAGCGTTGAATTGGAATTATTAATAGCTAGGTTTTGTGCTTCTTGCAACCTAGAAGAAGCGGAAATTGTATATTTTTCTTGCATAATTTTATAAGTTAAAAATTATTTCTTAGCACACTCATTATATACGTGCTAATTATAAAGTCAAGAGAATTTTTGAAAAAATAAAAAATACATAGATAGCTATGTATTTTAAGGTATTATTTAATTTAAGGTTATACACTTATAAACGGAGCAAAAACTAGTCTGTAATCTTCTCAAGTATTTGATAAATCTAGATAATCTAGATTTATTTGGCTTCTGTATCCTGCGTTTCATCTCTGAGTAAGATAATATCCTGTTGTTTTAATATTGTAGAAAATATCATAATCCCTACACCATCTTGGGCAGATATCATCAGTTGCCGTCATTGCTTTCGTAGGATTTTTGATACCGCAAGTATCGCATAGTCTTCCAGTAAAGACTACGGCCCAAGGATAGTAAATATCAAGATTTTTATCCCCATAATTAGATTTATTGTATAATCCCTCCCTTTTTTCCAGATAATCAATTCAGATATTTTGAATTTTAAATTTATCTAAAAAGGTTTGAAAATATTTATTAGAGAGCTCACTTGATGAGTAAAATTCTTTTTGATTTTCTACTATTTTTTCTCTTAAAACCTCAATTTCAGACGATGTTTTATTTTTGATACTTTCCCCAGCTGGATGAGCCTCGTATCAGTAAGTATCAATTAGTGGATTTTTGAGAGTTTTATGGATTAATCTACCAATAATTGGTTTTAAATTTGTATATTTTTTATTTAATAAATTCAGCACTCAAAAATCATTTACCACAACTTCTAGTGGAGTTTTTGATTTGATATTATTTAAATAAGAGAGAGTTTCTTCAAGTCTACCAAGCATTTTATCTCATACATACGGGGTCACAAGCGTGAAAATACGAGCTTTGTGTGGTGGAAATAATTTATTAAACTCAAGAAATTTCTCATAGGCTTTCTTGGCTTCGTCTTGCATCGGAGCTAGAAATTCACAATTATCACTTCCATAATATATTCAGTCAATTTTACCAAAAACATCTTTTCAAAATTTCTTTTTTAATTCTCTGATTGAGCTAAAATTAATATCATACTGTGGACTGAGATCACTTGCTATTTCTCATTTATAATTATTCATAATAAACCCAGCAACCGCTCTGTCATCGCTTGTCGACAATAAATATCACTCAAGAAGTAAATCGAAGTGAGCCAGATTTGTAGGCAAGTGAATATGTAGGTTCATATTTTTAAAAATTATTTTCTAACATTTTTCTAAACCATAATTTATCACCAAAAATATAGGTTAAATCATAGCTTGTTCTCTCGATACTTGAACCCCTGTCTATATAGCCCTGGATTTCTTTTTGGTCATTTTTTTCAATTAATTCTTTGATTAAATTAAGTTTTTGCATATTTGCTCTTCATCTAGTTGGGAATTTCACGGTTTCTATATTTGGGAATTGAGAGAAATGCAAGTAAGCAAAAATATTTAGGTTATCAGATCTATTATAGGTTTTATTGAGAAATTCAGACTTAATATTTGAAGTTCCGAAAGTCTCTTTTAGTTTTTTGAAATAAAATTCCATTCCGGTTTTTATAGATTTTTCGAGCTCAGTTTGTAGTTCTTTTTCACCAAAATCTAGTCTAGAATTAGCATATTTAAGTCATTTAAGATAATTTAGAATTTTTTTATTTCTCTTGGATTCCAGGCTTTGTAATCCATCATAAAATAAATCTGGTAAAGCTTTATTTTGTTTTAATAATTCTTTCAATCTTTCCTCTTGTTTCTGAGAATTTTCTATAAAATTGTATTCCAAATTATCCACAATTTCTCAGATTTCATCAAATGGATTTTTATTATTGTTATCGAGTGATTTTAGTTTTTCTTCAACGGACAAATCCTCTCTTAAAATAATTTTTTTATAATCTGGCTTACTTGATTTTTTCACATCGAAATTATCTAAAATAACTGTACAAATATCTCTATCTCAATATTTATGTTCTGCAAAACAAAGCCCATTGTTATATCTACAAAAGTCCCCCTCTCCAAAAACCTCAAATTTCATTTCTGGAAATTCTTTTACAATTTGCTCAATTTCAGAAATTGTTACTTCTCTCGATAAAATAACCTTATTTACACTATAATTTTCAAGCATAAATCTAATAGCCTCCTTGTTATATACAGCCAAAATTGTAGAAATATTTATTTTTTTAGTGAAATTTATACTTTTGAGAAATTCAAGCATTCCGATATTTCCAACAATTACTCAATCAATTAAATCTTTTGTTTCCTCAAGCATTCTCTCGATTAAAGGAAAAGTAATATCTGAGTAATACCATGCATTAAAATTTAAAAAAAGCTCTAAAGTCTCACCTTTTGGGTTTTTATATTTGTGGATTTCATCAGATATCTGAACTAAAGTCTCTAAATCTGTAATTTGTTCGTGCTCTGAGAATCTCCCATTTGGGCTCACCTCAAAACCAAATTTCTCATGCCAATAGCTAGGATTATATCCAGTGAAAAACTCGCTTGCGCCACCATCTATTAATTCCTTAATATAAGCGCCCACTTCCTTTTTATCTCTTCATTTTGATTTAAAACCAAGTCCAACAATTCTTTTAAACATATTTTATTTATTTATGGCAAGGAGTATTGGAATTGCACCAATGTCTCTTGGCTTCGGAAGCCGAGCACTCTTCTAATTAAGCTAACTCCTTATAGTTAGATACTTCTTTAAAAGAAGTAATAATTTCATTTTTCAATATCCTCTAAAGCTCTTGCTTCTGCACTTATTATTTCTTTTTTATAATTTTCAAAAGTTAAATTATCTCAACAAGTTTTATCTTTTTTAAAACATAAAACTAGAAAAACTAAATTTCATCAACTTGTTTTTAATAAAATTCACCTAATAGCAAGTCATCAAATGTATAATTTTAGCTTTAAATAAGGATAATTTAATGCTATTAAATTATTTTCTTTTATTTTACTACAAAGCTTCTCTAAATTAATTAGAGAAATTATTCTTTTATATTTATTTGAGAAACTATTTGTTATAATTATTCTCATGATTAATCGATTAATTTACTGATTAAATCATGTTTTCAATTACTAGAACTTAATAATTGTTCATTCTCTTCTTTAGAAAAAAAATCTAATTTTACATCATAATCAAGTTTTTGTAAAAGTATTTTAAGTAATTCTTCTGCTCTATATGTGGTTTTTGAAAATGTACTTTTTGGCACATCTACAATGGTTAATGTTGTCATAATCTAAAAAATTAATTTTAATTTAAATATTATTTAGAATAAACTAATTCTCATTATATGAAAAATAAATTTATTTCAATAAATTATGAAAAATTGATATAAGATTTGAGAATTACCCCCAACCCCTAAAATAAGGGAGATTATTTTATCCTCCCCTATTTTAGGGTAAGGTGAATGACGAAGTCAGAGAGTATACCCTGGGGTAAAGGCTAGGTGGGGTAAATCTAATTAATCCTTAAGACAACAACGAACCGAGAAGCCGTAGGTCTGGACACCGTCACCGCGACTGACTGAAGCGATAGAGTAACTCATGTAGCGTCTCCAAGAATAAGTAGGAGAAGGAATGAAAACTGAACTAGACCAGTAGTTGGCAATGCTCTCACGATTACTGCAAGTACCACCATTACAGTAGCCTTTATAATCTTTTGGTTCTTTTAGTCATAGAAATTCTATTAATCATTCTTCTCATAATTCTGCTTCTAATTTTGTCCAATCTTTATCTGTTAATACTTTTATTCATCTAAATTCTGCTTCTTTCATAGCTCAATGCCAGTCATATTGATAATATATTTCTCATTCATATTCTAATTCATAGCAACAGCATTCTTGATGAGGTTGTTTTTCTTTTAGGAGTTTTACTTGTGGGCATTGTGGTTTGTCGAGGTCTTGGTTTAGGACTTTTAGTCAGGCTACTTCGGTGTAGTCTTGGATTTGATTTTGTTTTTGTAGTTCTTCTTTTTTTCTTTCTCTTTCTTCTAGAATAGCCATTGCTTTTGGGGAGAATTTTTTTATATTCTCATATGCCCTCTGCAATTCTTTAGTGATTACAGGGGGTTTCACCCCAAGGGCACTTCTTTCAGGGGGGATTTGAAATCCTGGAGTTGGGGTATGTGGAGTTTGGTTTGGCATAGAATTATTTGTTAGGTTTTAAATTTTCTTTTATTTTTTTAAAGTCAAAATTATTAGCTATATCTATAAATTTTTTTAAAATTTCAGAATCTTTTCTTTTTCTCTCTGCTTCAGTTTCTGGCTTAAATCATTCTCTAAAACAACGAACAGAGAAACCGCGCCCACAAATATCAGCACTCGTAGACCGAACATTAGCACTATTAAAGTACAAATTGAATCCATTAGACGCGCTAGGAGATGAACACCAGTAGTCCCCATATGCACTCTGATTGCCGTACAAACCAGTAGACATATTGCGGAGGCCAGCCATAGTTAATCAGAGTTCTTTTGAGAGTTTTTCTCAGTCATCTCAATATGGTTTACAAATTTGTTCCCATTGTCATCATTCCCATCCACTTGGCATAGTTTTTCAAGCTTTTTTTGTTTCTCTTATGGCGGAGTCTTGAGTAAATAATTGTTCCGTAATTCATCAGATATTCATAGTTATTTCCCATATGTCTTTTTCTGGGTTTTCTTTTATGAAAAATCAGTTTAGCATTTTTCGTTTTCAGTTTTTATCTAGTTCATATCACCAGTTAGATGAGTCTACTTGGAAATTAAAAGGTTCTAGTCATGATAGCTCTAGAGCTTCGGGATTTCAAGTGAATTGTCTGGTTTGGTTTTGTTTTAGCCTTTCCTCTTCTCTCCTTCTCTCATTTGCTTCTATAGCTGGAAGTGCTGTTTTGATTAGTTCTCTGTTTTCTTCTACTAACCTCTGCATTTCTTTAGTTATTACAGGGGGTTTCACCCCAAGGGCACTTCTTTCAGGGCGAATTTGAAGTCCTGGAATTGGGGTATGTGGAGTTTGGTTTGGCATAATGGGATTTTATTAAAAATGTGTTTTATAAGTAAATGGATTTCTCGATAAACTCGAAATGACAGGGAGATGATTTTAGTTTATCATATTTTGGGAGATTTTGCAAAAAATGTGAAAAAAATTTCTATCGTTTCAGATGAAATGATAGAAATTCGAGATTTATATATTTTTTAAAAATTAATTATTTGAGAGATTTGGATTGTAATAGATATTACTTAAAATATTTGTAATAATTTTTTGAAATTTGAGTTCTTGGCTTGAAGTAAGTCATACTTTCACATAATATCAGTTTTGAAAATGCTCAACTCTGTCAATATTTACATAAGATATTTTTTTTGATGTATTTGATGGATCATAAAATGACTTTAGTTGTAGAACTCAATAATTTCAGACTATATGATAACTTCTTCCGAGATAACTTAATTTCATAGAAAATCTATCCTTTAAGATGGTGCTTGATTCCTTGTGGAAAACTGGATTTTTTTTAAAATCCCCTATTTTCCTTTCTGTGTCAGTAGATTTCCTACCAAAATTTATAGCTAATTGCATAATTTTTATATTTATTTTTAAAATTTCGCATACTTTAAACTAAATAATTACGTTTGTCAAGTTTATTTTTTGACTTTTTTGGAAAAATATGGTTTAATTAGAATATATTTAAATTAAAAAATATGTTATATACAATAAATGAAGACGAAATTGGAAATAAAAATTTCATAGAAAT
>Ga0209749_1001958_pt1 | contig 15502 bp, 12 predicted proteins | sample EPASupsiteSAE347_FD_187267 | JGI IMG/M metagenome (GOLD analysis project Ga0209749, IMG submission 187267) | Bioremediated contaminated groundwater from EPA Superfund site, New Mexico - Sample SAE3-47 (SPAdes) (version 2) | ecosystem: Environmental > Aquatic > Deep subsurface > Groundwater >... | reverse complement strand
CTCCATATTGTCCTGAGAGCTTTGCACCCCAGCGTTACCGCTGACGCACATCCCAGTAGGATTACCCCAAACGGAAGGGGCAGCACATGGCAATGTATGATGTAACTTCTTGTCACAGACGAACTTGTACGAACTCAATACGAACTCAAACACTTCAGAGTTCGTACGAGTTCGTATTGAGTTCGTTGTTAATGTGCATTCTGTTGCACTTTTTCATTGTCATCTATGAATTCATGTTCATAGCCGACTTTGCGGTGGATTCGCAGTTGGTGAACTGGTTTTAGTTCTGCCACAATCCCTTTCAGACTTTCGGAAAAGTTATTAAAGTTTGAAATCAGTGTTACTATTGTAATACCAGGATGAATGAAAATGTCCACATCAGCGATAGCGAATAAACTTCCAGAAGACATATTAAAGGAGATAGAGTATTGGTCTAAAAAAGAAAAAACTGATACCAATTCATTCATAATCCGACTTATTAACGAGGGATTGCATGAGTGGAAAATTCATAAAGTGCTCAGAATGTACAAGAACCAGGAGATAACACTCTGGAAAGCCGCTGAGATTGCAGGGGTATCTCTGGCTGAACTGCTCTCAGAGCTGCCAAAGCAGAAAATAGTTTTTCAATATGATATGGAAGAGCTAAAGGAAGATTTAGAATATGCCCGTGGTCAGGAACGAAGTTGTAGAAATTTCTCCTTGAAATAGAGATATTAGGCGAGAAGTTGGGCTTGCACACAGGTATAGGCTGTTCAGATAAAGATATGAGTGAAAGAATAAATATGATTATGGGAATAGATTAGTAGAGTAGATTAAAATGCCAAAAGCGAGAACCCTGATTGAAGCGTACAACAACTTTGTTGTGGAACCTCTTAAAACAGATGAAGAGTTTAACGATTTTTAGTATCCTCTTCATAAACCATGGCAACTCACCATGTTATGAAGAATTATATTTTGGAAACCATGATCAGTAGGCACGTACAACATTCGTAACATTTGATTTATGCTAAATTTACCATTACTTTTGAAGAGGATACGATTTTTATGTGGATAGACCAGCAGGTGCGCCTTCTCCTATCGAGGAGCTAAAGGACAGGATAGAGCACGCTGCAAATGCTGAAAAATATCTTTTTCTGGGTTTCAGGGGAAGCGGGAAGAGCACAGAACTGAACCGCCTTTCTCGATTGGTTGATAAAAACAGATTTATTATTGTCAGATATTCAATCAATGAATTGAATGTCAGCGATTTTGATTTCAGGGATTTCTTCGCTTCGATGTCTTTAAAAATCTACGATACTGCGACGAGCGAGGTTAAGCTGGAAAAAGATATTGAAGATGATTTCAAGGAATTCATGATGAACATTACGAGGGTATCAGAACAGGATATCACGAGCTATAGCAAATCTGGCATATCTTTATCAAAGCTTATAATCTTGAAATTAGGAAGTGAAGAAAAGACAAGGGAGTATATAAGAAAAGAGCTTGAGACAAAAATAAGCGATCTTATACAAAGACTTAATTGGCTTATTAGAGAAGTAGAAAATAAAACAAGCAAGAGAATCGTTATAGTTGTTGATGACCTTGATAAACTAACACGTGGACAGCAGGCTGAGGATTTCTTCTATAAAAACTATAGATTACTGATCCAGCCGAATTGTTTTATCATTTATACATTCCCCATACCACTTGCTTTTAATCCTTATTATGAGAACGTTCGGCATGATTTTGATGATGATGTTATCCTTTCACAGCTTCCTTTGAAAAGCCGGGATGGAAAGAAAATAAATGATGAAAACTTCAATTTCTACAGGCAATTGGTAGAGTGTAGAATGGATTTAAATCTGATAGAGGAAAATGCTTTAAAGGAAGCCATATTTTCTACAGGGAAAACTTCCGAGTTCATTTCTGTAATGAGGGATGCGACTATAAAAGCACACAGGAAAGAGAAAGGGAAGATAACAAAAGAAGAAATAAATGAAGTGCTGGAGAAATTAAGACGAACATTTGATAGGACACTTACTGAAGCACATAAAAGGAGACTTTTGGAAATTTCTCATAAGAAGGAAGCCCGCGATGATAATATAGAGGATTCCACAACGCGCGAGCTGCTTTTTAGCCTGACTGCTGTTGAATATGAGGATAAAGAGGGAAGATGGTGTGATATTAACTTGTTACTTCAGCCACTGGTGGAGAAATGGAAGAACGAATCGAAGATGTTGAAGAAATAGACACGTTAATTACTGAACTTGAGATATCAAAAGGTAAAGGAAACCTGATACTGTGCGTGGTTAATTCTCCTTTTTATCGAGATAGAATTATCCAGACTTTGAGAGGAAGATTTGCATCAAAAGTGATTGATGTAAAAAATGACGAACAAATCATCGATATCTTGAAGAGGAAGTATTTCGATTGTGCAGAGGTTCGAATATGGGTTATGCCAGAAGAACCAAATGAGAATTTACTTAACACATTAAATAATTTCAGGGAATTATTTTATGAAGGGAAAACTCCTAATGTAGTATTTTATAATCAAGCATTTTCTGAGAGCGTGATAAGAAAAGCGCCTGATTTCTGGAGATATAGAGGTAATTATTATGAGTTTAGAGAGGCTGAGAAAGGGTTTACCTACGAGGTGTTGGAGGTTTTAGCCACTCCTTTTGCTTATAAAGACAAAGAGGAATTGCTGAGAAGGAAGAGGATAAACGAATATCTTCTTGAAAAAGTCAGGGATAAGAAGGAGAAGAGCAATATCTTAGGTGAACTGGGTATAATATCAGATTATTTGGGGGAACTTGATAAGGCTCAAGGATATTTTGAAAAAGCATTGAAACTGGATGAGGAGTTAGAAGATAAAGAATCTATTGCAATTCAGCTTGGAAATATAGGTAGTATTTATTCCACTAAAGGAGAACTTGATAAAGCCCTAAACTATCATGAGAAGGCATTGAAACTGAATGAAGAGTTTGGAGATGAAGAAGGAATTGCAGTTGAGCTTGGAAACATAGGCAATATCTATAGGATGAAGGGAGATATCGATAAGGCTTTAGAGTATTTTGAAAAATCAATGAAATTGGATGAAAAGTTGAAAGATAAAGAAGGAATTGCAATTCAACTTGGAAATATAGGCATTGCATACCGAATTCAAGGAAAACTTAATGAAGCTCTAGAATGTCATGAGAAAGCATTAAAGCTGGAGGAAGAGTTGGGAAATAAAGTAGGAATTGCAACTCAGCTTGTGTATATTGGCAATGTTTATGCAAGAAAAGGAGAATACAATAAAGCTTTGAAATACTACGAGAAAGCATTGAAACTGAGTGAAAAATTGGGAATAAAAGAAACAATTGCAAGCCTGCTCGGAAATATAGGTACTTTCTATAAAGCCAAAGGAGAACTTGATAAATCTCTGGAATATTATGAGAGAGCATTAGTAATTTTCAAAGAAATGGGAAGCAGAATAAAAATCGCCCAAGCTTTGATGAACATCGGTGACGTTCTTGTGAATAAAGGCGAGAAAGAGCGTGCTATGGATTATTACATGCAGGCCCAGGAGCTTGCAAAAGGCAGTTATATTTATGAAGATGTAAACATGAAGCTAAAAACATTAAAACATAAGGAAAATGTGAAAAGAGCCAAGCAAAAAACAAAAGTAATAGCAACGTTATAACTCCTTGATATTTAAATGCCCAACGAACTCCATAATAAATAGGGTATGGTTTCAAAATGCAAAACTGCAGCCTTACGAGAACCTAGAAAGGAAACTCACAAAAAAGCAAATTGATGAAGGCATAAAGGAGATTCGCTCAAAATGGCGGATAGATACTTTTGCTTTTATGCATTATCTTGTAAATACGTTGCTATTTCCACTTACCTGATCGTCTTAGCTCTATTTTCCGTTTTCTCCTCAGATAATACACAATCCCCACCACTCCCAGCACCAGCGCGAACGCCGCCGGCAAGCCCACAATCCCCCCGAGCTGTTTAGCCTTCGAGACGTTCGCATCAGCCATAATCTGACTGCTGTTCTCTTTAGTCATATTAAGAGGCATTGAAACATTTGACTCAGGAGGCGCAAGCTTTGGCTTTTTGACCGCAGCTATGGCAAAGCTGCTGAAGTTCCCCACAAGGCTTGCGTAATAGGTGTGATTGGGCTTTCTCTCGGCTATCTCGGTCTCCTTTCTAATCCAGCCTCCCTGCCACTTGTACAGGCTTATATCCTCAGGGTTAAGATTATTCTCCTCAAGCCAGCTATTGTTGATCCTGAAAGCCACAACACCGTTGCTCACCTTCCTGCTGAACCCGCTCGTTCCGACAAAAATGTTGAAGTACCTGTAAGGTCTTCCAAGTGCCTCGTTTTTTATGCCTTTTGACCTGTTCTTCAGCACCTCGACCGCTACAGGCACCTCGTTCTCGCTCACACTGCTCTCGAACGCTACGACCATGACAGGGTCTGAGGCTTTGAGAACATATACTGAAGACACTCTGGACAGTATGTCCATCTCCCTCACCTCTCTCCTCTCTATGTTCTTGAAATCCTCACTTGGAGGTATGCCGCCGCCTCCGCCGCCCCCTCCGCCGCTTCCTCCGCTCCTGCCTGAACTATCCGCCTGACTGCTGATGCCTGCAAGGCAGTCCTTATCTGTATTCCTGCACAGCTTCAGCCTCACGTAATCGGTATCTCTTATTACTTCGCCGCTTTCGGTTTTAGCTGTGAGCGTCGCAAGGTTCAGAATGCATGGGCCGTATGCCTCATCGCATTTATATTTAGATATGTCGGCGGTAGTGGCAGGGTAATTAAAGCTTATTCTCTGAGGATTATTTGCTTCAAGACTGGTGATATTGAAAAATCCTTCGGGATAAAGGGGGTCATATATAGAAACATCTGTCAGGTTGACAGAACTGTTCGCCTCAAGAGTATAGGTAACGGTAGTCGTTCTACCTTCGCTCACAACTACCAGGGCCCCATTGGCTCTTTTCATCCTGTAGACAGGTGTTACCGGCAAAGAGATTGTGGTGATGTTTGTGTAATTATAGATAAAATCCGAACCGCTGTGACCCCGGACGCTCATCTGCAGGGTAAAGTTGAAAAACCCGTCCCTGACCCCGGCAGGATCGACCTCAAAGGCTAACCTGCATCTTGAGATATTATCCTGGCAGGTCTTAGATTCGTTCTCCGCAAGCGTTACGCTGAAGGAGTTATTATCGCGGGATTTATTGTTGTAAAATTCAGTCACGGTAATGATCATTGGATAATTGCCTGTATTCCTGAAGTTACTGCTGTAACCGATTAATTTCCCTGCATGCGCTTCACTGGCATCCCGCCATGTCTCGGTCCGGGTTGCGTTATCGCTGGTAATATCCGGTTCGATAAATCCCAGGTCAAGCTCAAGCGGATTTTTAACTGTTACTTTTATTGTCTCACTGGCTGCTCCGCCGTAGCCGTCTTTGCTGCTGAATTCCCACGTATATACGCCTTCATCGCTGTCTTCCGGCGTCCACATGTAAATCCCGGTACTGCTGTCCAGATTGCCTTTATTGGCATTAGTCCCGTAGTTCACGGGATCTGAATCAGCATCTGTTGCATTTATGCTGAATGTCAGGAGCTGGCCTTTGTATATTTCCCTGTCCCCTATCTGGGGCTGAACAGGGGGATTATTAGGGACCTGGAGGCTCTGCGAGATACCAGGGCCAAGGGCGCCCAATGTATTATTCCAGCCATAGACTGTAACATCCCCCTGCCCGTGCGGGCCTACGCTCCTATTGATGAATGTGTCTATGCTCCCGTTAACCCAGGTGCCGTTGAAACTCACATTGAATGAATCCGTGTTTGCGCCTCTTTCCCATGTGAAATTTATCCAGAAATTGCCTGTTTGACCTGTTAAACCTGAGGGAGCCCCCGGGGTCGAATCGCTTACAATGGCGGTGAAGCTTTTTGTAGCTACAGAACCGTAACCGTCTGATATATTGATGTGCCACTCGTATGTACCGTCATCCCCGTTGTGAGTAGCCCACTTAACTGTGCCTGATGAAGGATCAACATCCCATTTCTCGCTGTTGTCAGAGAATACGCCTTTGTCACCGTCTGCATCAGAATAACTGGCACTGATATCTAATGTCTGGCCTTCCACTATCTGGTAGCTCTCCTTAATGCCTGATATTGAGATGGGATTATTGGGTACCTGTACGCTCTGTGATGCAGGGGCAAGGCTCAGGCTGCCGCCGCCCGAATTATTGTATGCCCACACGGATATGGCGCTTCCGCCGTGGGGTTTAGCAGATGCATTGTAATAAGTACTGGTCGTCCCGTTCTTCCATGTCCCGTCTATGTTAACATTGTAGCTATCTGTTACGGCGCCGTCTCCTGCTTTCCATGTGTGGTTTATCCAGAAATTCCCCTGCGTACTTGCAAGATCCACAGGAGCGGGGGGTATGTATTCAGGCGGGGGGGTAGATGTAGGCTGCGGTGTTGGCTGTGGGGTTGGTGAGGGGGCAGGCGTTGGCGTTTGAGTAGATGTCTCTTGCGGTGTAGGCTGTAATGTTGGCTGCGGTGTAGATGTTGGTAGCAGTGTAGTTATCGGTGGCGGATCAGGTGTTTGGGTGGGCGTGGCCTGCGGTGTTGGCGATGGTAATGGAGTAGTTACGGGTTGAGGTACAGGCGTTGGCGAAAGCTGTAACGTGGGTTTAGGTGTTAGAGTTGATTCTGGTGTGGGCGAAGATGTAGGAGTCGGTGATGGAGAAGGAATTGGTGATGGAATTGATGTTGGCGTAGGTTGTAATGTGGGCTTCGGCGTAGGTGTTAGTTTAGGAGTAGAAGTTAGTTGAGGGGCAGGTGTATGTGCTTGTTGAGGTGCTGCTGTTGGTGAGGGAGCAGATATAGGCACGGGCTGCAGTGTAGGCTGCGGCTCAGGTTTTTTATTGTCGCTAGCATTCTTATCGGAGGTTTCTGCTCCTGAAAAAGGGATCGATAAGACCAAAAATAAGATCAAGAGTATGGTTGTAATTCTTATAAGGCTCATCTTACCCCCTATTTTAATAGCTAAGTCCCGGCTCTGCGGCTTACGTAGAGCTACTATCTATCCACTATCTATCCACTATCTATCCACTTATCATTTTCATTTCCAGGTTCTTCAGGTTCGTACCGTTCAGGGGTACTGTCACTTCTTCCTCTATATCTCTCATGCTAGGGACCGCATAACGTCCGATCACAACGCTCCGCTTCTCAGGCGCCTTTATCTCCCAGTTCAGTTTTTCATCCACCTTCGGCTCGCTCATTCCATCGAGGCTGGTGATACGTATCTTCGGGATAAGGTCCATTATGAGGGTGGCGTTGTACATCTTCTTCCCGAAGTTATGCGCTTTGAACTTCACGGTCAGGTTCTCACCTTTCCTCGTTATGTTCCATTTTGTGAGTATCACTTGCGGCGTCAGGTTCTCAGGCGGGAAAACGTCGTACTGTTCCTCCAGGACCTGCAGCATGTAGTAATCCCTGGGGGTGGCTTTCCCATTGAATATCCTCTTTGCCATCTTTTCAGCGCAAAGAGGCATCCCCCCGGTGCCGTTCACATTCTTTCCGCAGAACCACCAGCTGCTAGCCGGCTCAGGTTCAGGGTCGGGGAAGAGTATTTTCTTCAAACCCCCGATTATCTGGTTCATCTGCAGGTTCTGTGAGTTTGTCACATTTATCGTCTGGTTAACATCGCCCTTGCTCCACTGCCATGTGAAGCCTGAATCTCCCACCTGGTCGAGGAACATGTTCCTTTCCGTGCGCGGCATGTCCCCAGACTCGCCCCACTGGGTAATGCTCCCATTCCCTATATTATCGTAAGAAATTGTCTGTGTGACTTTCCCGTCCGAGGAGTACCCTATCTGGCTTGAATCGGCAATATCAAAGCCTGAGACAACTGCCTCCTGGTCAGAGTCTCCCACTTTATCGACCGCGAACTGAACGAGCTGGGCAGAACTCATATCTTCCTCGGCAGCCACCATGCCCGCTACCCCCAGTAAAACTGCAAGTAGCCAGATCCATCTCATATCTAATCTCCGGCAACAGCAAGTATAATGTCCTGGTCCAGGATCTGCACGTTGCCCTCGATTGTAACTTCTATCCCCTGAGCGACATTACCCTTCCCCATATTCTTTGAGAACTGGTCAAGGTTAAGCCTTATGAGATTTACCCCGTTCATGGTATTGTTTATGTCGCCAGCATAATCCGGGTCTGAGATAAGCACTATATTATCCTGAGATATCATCTGATAATTCCCTGTTGCAATGACATTTATATCCTGATTTATATTCCCGCTGCCGTAGTTCCAGGCCGTTTGCCTTACCTTGATATCAATTACGTTATCTCCTGCCATTTTCGATCTCTGGTTAACATCCGAAAGCGCAGGCGAGATCAGGATAAGTGCCACTGCTATGACAGTTAAAACTTTTTGCGTACTGTTCACCCCATGGTTTGATAATTGCTATAAAGGTAAAAGGGGGCTATGCCCCCTTCTATCTCTATATATAGGCTCACTGTTGGAGCTAACAGGCTCTCATCCAGTGTTTACCTCGCTCTCTCTTCTCTCTCTTCTACGTTGCTAACATTGCTCTCGTTGCTCTCCTCGCTGACCTGGTTCTCTTCGTTTGCGCTGGAAGCTGCATCCGAGGCAACATCTGTGACAGCATCAGATATAGTATCCGAAGCTGCACTGGAGGCGGTATCCGTTACGGCATCGGATGCTGTTTCCGAAGCTGCATCAGAGCTAGCTGCCGTATCTGCATCAGCTGCCGGATTGGTGGACGCGTCTGAGAATACGTCCGTAGCTGCATCAACCGAAGGTATAGCAGATGCATCTGAGACTACCGAAGTGGTCGCATCTATATCTCCTCCGCTGGAATCTTCCACGTTATCTATTGATACCGTCTGCGTCAGAACCTGCTCGTTATCTATCTCTGCCCAGGCAATCTGAACGTTGGCATTGACCTGGATAACGTCGCCGCTGAAACCTTCAGGGCTTCCGCCATTTGAGGTGGCTGAAGAGGTCGCAGCCGATGTACCACCGTTGCTCGATGTGCTTGAATCCGCATTGCCGCTTGTAGTACTGCTGCCGCCATTACCTGCGCCGCCGTCTCCGCTTACGGCTGAACCTGTGCCAGTTCCTGTGCCTGTTCCAGTACCGTCTCCGCTTGCGCCCGTACCTGTAACAGCTCCGCTTGTGCCCGTACCTGTACCTGCTCCGCTCTGACCCGTGCCTGAGCTTCCACCGCCTGTACCCGTACCTGTACCTGCGCCGCTTGCGCCATTACCTGCGCCGCCGTTCCCTGCACCACCAGCTTCTCTCTCCCTTGCAGCGCCGCCCGTGCCTGCACCGCCATTGCCGGTACCAGCACCGCTTGCGCCATTACCTGCACCCTCGCCGCCTGTTGATGTACCTACACCCTCGCCGCTCGTGCCTGTACCAGTACCTTCTCCACTTGTACCTGTGCCGGTACCCGCTCCGCTCGTGCCTGTCCCGCTGCCTGTGCCAGTGCCTGTGCCGGTGCTATCGCCGCTGCTGCCGCCTGTGCCCGTGGCACCGTCCCCGCCATTGATATTGTTATCTACTCTTGAATCTGCCGCTGATCTCGCATCAGAGTTTGCGGTAGAGCCTGCTACGGAATTGCCTCCCACGGCAGTCCCCTGTGCCCAGTTCCTCTGTTCAGCGTTCGCCTGGCTCTGGGTTATAGCGTTGTTCGCTACATTGGCTCCATCTACAGATATGCCGAAATCAGCATTGTTCGTCCCTCCCCTTGAATCAGCGTTAGTAGTCCCGGTAGATGTTGAGTCGGCAGTCCCTGTGACTGTAGAGTCAGTACTCCCGGACCCTGTCGAGTCAGCAGTCCCTGTGGCTGCAGAGTTAGTAGTCCCCGTGCCGCTTGAATCGGCTCTCCCCGTAGTTGCGGAATCAGTACTTCCAGACCCTGTCGAGTCAGCAGTCCCTGTGGCTGCAGAGTCAGTAGTCCCTGCTCCGCTTGAGTCAGCATTTGATGACGGGCTTGCTGTTGCCGGAAGTATCATTCCTATAACTATTGATACTACGAACAGTAGCATCAGTATTCTTTTCATTATTTTCACCTCGTTCCAAATTCTACAAATGTCACCCGGTTACCGGGTAAATGCGCCCCCGGGGATTGAACCCGGTCATTTCGCCGTACCGACGGGCGTATCAAAGGTAATGTTCCATGCAGCCTTTTTCACTACAGTGCTGTTCTCGGAGATCTGGACGAACATCAGGACGTAACTTATGTTCCCCCGCAGCTTTATGGAGAAATTCTGCATCCAGGTGCGGTTGGTTACGTGCGTTACACTGGTCTGGTTGTACCATTCCTGCCCGAACTGGGGCTTAAAGACCGTAAGCACGTTCTCGTTCATCACCGGGTTTATGATCTTCAGAGTGACCGGCATCTTCCCGGTCGTACTGAGTTCTCTTGGTCTGATGATCAGGCGCACCTGGTTTGATTTTGTATCGCTGGTGTTGGTTGCATAATATTTCAGCGTGAGGTTGTTCTGGCTTATGTTCTGGCTTATGTTCTGGCTTATGTTCTGGCTCCCGTTGATAAGCAGGGCAGAGGATTCTGCATCCACCCTGTTCTCGCTGCCGATGCATCCGCTCAGGATAAATATGGCCGCAAGTATCGCGGTGATTTTACATAGTATAGTGATAGAGATCAATCCTGCCTGAAACGATTTCTTATCCAATCTTTTCCCACTTCTTACAATGTCCCCACAGTGCTCTCTGGCTTTTCCCTCGGTTCCGTTAGGAATCCCTTGGGAGGCTTTTTAAATTGCCTTACTTACATAATATTGTTACATACCTTAAAAAACATTAAGAACAAGCAACATATATGGCAAGCATATGACAATGCATATGCCAAAGCAGGTGCTAATGCACATAGTAAAAACATACTGCACCATCTTTTTTATATTCCTTCATAGCTATACTCAGTACAATGAGAACAGTAATTATCGGCTGCGGGCTTGCAGGGCTGGCAGCTGCCTGCAGGCTTGCGGAAAAGGGCGAAGTGATCATCATCGAGAAAGAGCCTGAGCCTGGCGGCATGGCATCAAGCTACAGCATAGAATCCCCGAATTCGGGAACATATCATATCGAGAAGTACTACCACCACATATTTGCAGGAGATAAGGAGATAATAACACTCATCGGGGAACTCGGTCTTGGTACGAAGCTTGAGTGGATAAGGGGCACCACGGGCTACTATTTTAATGGCAAGGTATATCCGATGAACACTCCTCCGGAGATACTTTGTGCCCTGCCGCTTCTGGATGTTCTGCGGCTCGCCTGGCTTGTGCTTAAAGCAAAGGCTATAAAAGACCGGACGCCATATGATAATATCGCAGCAAAAAATTGGATAATCGATACTGCGGGTGAGTCGGTCTATAGCAATTTCTTTGAGCCCCTGCTCCAGAGCAAGTTCGGCGACAATAAAGAACTGGTCTCAGCCGCATGGCTGCTGGGGCGCGTGCAGATACGCTCGAACAGGGGAACGAAAGGCGAAAGGCTGGGGTACATGCGCGGCGGTTTCCATGCGCTTATAGAGGCGATGGCAGACAGTATAAGACAGAAGGGTGGTAAGATAGTAAAGGGTACTGTATCAAAGATAGATATTATCGACGGCGCTGTAAGAGGCGTTGTAGTGAGCGGGGAACGCATTCCATGCGACAGGGTGATTTCAACTGCAGCTCCGCATATGCTGGAGAAAATGGTGGATACCGGGCTTCCGGGGTACGATACGGATATCCGCTACCAGGGCACAGCCTGCGCGCTCTTCGGATTGACCGAGAGGATCATGGATGATACTTACTGGCTGAACATAAAGGCAGATGTGCCTTTCGGAGCGGTGATAGAGCATACGAACTTCATCCCCGGGTCGGATTACGGGGAGAACCTGGTATACGTGACCTCGTATTTCCAGAGCCCTGACAGCGCTCTGTGGAATACAAGCGATGAAGAGGTCGTCGAGATGTACCTGAAAGGCATGGAAAAGCTTTTCCCGGGATTCAGGAAAAAGGTTAAATGGTGGCGCCTGCGCCGGGATATGGACACCGCGCCAGTATATGAGGTCGGGTACGGGAAGAAAGTGCTGCCCTATGAGACGAACATCAAAGGGCTTTACCTGGCTGGCATGTTCTCGGAGGCGAACTACCCGGAGAGGAGCATGAACGGCTCGGTAGTGGCAGGGTTTAAGTGCGCTGATGCAATAATAAAAGCGGAGGAATCAAGATAGTCGAAGTTTCAATCGTCCTTCCGGCGTACAACGAGGCAGCGAGAATAGAGGGCACAGTGGAAAGGACGGCGGCAGCACTTCGCGAGATCACGCCGTCGTTTGAGATAATTATCGCCGAGGACGGGAGCAAAGACGGCACGGATAAGCTTGCAGAGGCTCTTTCGAAAAAATACGATTTTGTCAGGCACCTCCACTCAGACGAGAGGCAGGGAAGGGGACGGGCGCTTAACCGCGCATTCGCATCAGCAAAAGGAGAGATACTCGGATATATCGATGTCGATCTTGCCACAGACATGAAGCACCTGAGAGAGCTGGTGCAGTACGTACGCGACGGCTATGATTTTGCCACCGGCTCGCGCATGCTTCCTGAGAGCAGCGTGAAAAGACCGTTCAAGAGAGGGTTTGCAAGCAAAGGTTTTAATTTCCTCACACGCCTTATGCTGGGCTCAAAGCTCTACGACCACCAGTGCGGCTTTAAATCCTTCAAGCGGGGCTCGCTTTTCAGGATCATAGGTGATGTTAAGGATACCCACTGGTTCTGGGATACGGAGCTATTCGTGAGAGCACAGCGCGAAGGCTTTCGGGTCAAGGAATTCCCGGTGGAATGGAAACACGGAGGAGCCACGAAAGTCAATTTAGTAAAGGATGTTTTCGGGATGGGTTCCCAGATATTCAGATTGTGGTACGAATTCATATGGGATTGAACTTGCTGGATATCGCCATCTGGTGGGGAGCCCTGGAGATAGTGGGGTTATCAGCGCTACCTATCGCTTCATATATTTGCCGCAATCTAAAGGACTACGGCTATTCCATATCCAAACCCCTGGGACTGCTGCTGCTTACGTACATAAGCTGGTTGGTCTCTTTTCCTGTCGGCTACTCGGATTTTTCGGTTCTGTTCGCTCTGGGAATCATAGCCGTCTGTTCGATTATAATCCTGTGGAGAAAAGGTCTTCTCATTGACAGGGACTATGCGATCAAATTCGAGATATTATTCCTTCTTGCATTTGCGGGCTTTGCTGTTGTCCGTGCCTATAGCCCCGATATCTACTGGACAGGCGGGGAGAAGATCATGGACATGACGTACATTAACAGTTTTCTAAGGACGCATCAGTTCCCGCCAGCCGATCCCTGGATGTCGGGGGCTGGAATATACTATTACTATTTTGGATACCTGATAGTAGCAGGCTTAATAAAAATCAGCGGCGTTCTACCGTCAGTAGCGTTCAACCTTGCTACTGCATCTTTTTTCGCGCTCTCGCTAGTTACTGCCCTGGGCATAGGCTATAACCTGACCGGGAGAATAAGGTACGGGATCATTACAGCCTTTTTCGTGACGATCGCAGGTAATCTTGTAGGGTTCTTCCAGTTGATGGATTCCCTGTTGATCAAGAGAGAGGGCATAGATGGAATTCTCTCGTTCAGTTACTGGACAAGCTCGCGCGTCATACCCGATACGATCAACGAGTTCCCTTTCTTCAGCTTTCTCCATGGCGATGTCCACGCGCACATGATATCGATCACCTTTCAGCTTCTCGTCATATTCCTTCTGCTGAGTGTTATTAAATCCGGGGCGCCGGGTTTAATTTCAACATTTATTCTTGGTCTGTCTATCGGTTTCCTGTACCCTCTGAACACCTGGGATTATCCGGTATACCTCTTTCTGGCTATTGTTGTGATCGTCTCACGTTTTATCATAACAAAAGGGCTGATTTCAGCATCAAGAAAGGAATTTCTAATACTTGCTGCCACTGCGGGCGCAACCGCAGTATCAAGCTACCTGCTGTATCTTCCGTACCACGCCTCGTATAAAGTCGAAAGGGCTGTCTCTGTCGTCCCTTCAGGAAGAACAGAGCTGATATATTATCTTGCTATATACGGGTTATTCATTTATTTACTATACAGTTTTGTCATCCTAAAATACAAAAACCACGGCATGAGGCTGGGATATCTGATCTCCGCTCCGGTTATACTCCCGATCCTCTCAGCGGCGTTAGGGTTCGAGCTTCTTGTTGTACTGATCCCGCTGCTTATCCTGTCGGCGGTCCTCATATCTAAAGAGAAGGATGAGAACCATGTTTTCGTGCTTATCCTGATAACAGCAGGTATTCTCATATCCCTGTTCGCCGAGCTTTTCTATGTCAGGGACGCGCTCGGAAGCTCAAGTCCTGCCAATATACGCATGAATACCGTGTTCAAGCTGTACCTCCAGAACTGGGTGCTCTGGGGGCTTGCGGCAGGAGCGGTCGTGTACGAGTTCAGGGAGCACTTTACCCGCAGAACGGTATGGGGTGGCATAGCTGTATCCCTGGTACTGATGGCCTCCGTATATCCTGTCTTTGCGACCATAGGTAAATCCGGCGCCTTCAGGGGCGAACCCACACTTGACGGCGAGGCATATATCAAAAGGGAGCACCCCCAGGACTATGAGGCTGTGCTGTGGTTCAGGAACGTGAGCGGACAGCCTGTTGTGCTCCAGGCGCCGGGAGAGCTGTACCAGTGGAACACGTACATTACCGCATTTACAGGGCTTCCCACGGTTATAGGGTGGGCAGGGCATGAGCTTAACTGGAGGTATCCCCACAGGCAGGAGATTGATGAGCGCTGGTCTGATGCCGGCAGGATGTATACTGCCCAGAATCTTGCAGAAGCTGATGCGCTTTTACAGAAATATAATGTTTCGTACATTTACTTCGGAACGGCTGAGATAAAGAAATACAGCAGCCCCCAGTTGTTCGATTCCCATCCTGAGAGGTTTGAGAAGGTGTTTGAGTACGGGGATGTGGTCGTTTATAAGGTAAATATAAGTAACTCTGGAAAATAACTAAATTTTAAATATAATTTTATATTATGAGTGCATCTTATGTAAAATATCGGTCGTTTTAAAGTTAGGTGGCAGCCATGCTCAATGAAGCGGATGCAAGAGCAATTCCTGAATCTTCTGGAAAATCTCAATATACCTTATTTAACCCCGGCGTCTATCATCGTATTTCTCCTGAAGAAAGGAGCTATCAAGAAAGACGAATCGAGAGAAATTTTAGGAAATCTGAAAGAGCTGGTTTCGGACGAAGAATACCATTTAGCCATGGATGAGATAGAGAATGATAAGTGAACTACCACCCTACAAGTAGGGTGGCTTCCTGTTTCATCGTTTCTCTATTGAGATTACTCTGACAGGCTTCAATTCCCGCAATTCCTGCGGTACTTCTGCTTTCTATTACAATCGCAGACATGT
>Ga0209749_1001954_pt1 | contig 15545 bp, 12 predicted proteins | sample EPASupsiteSAE347_FD_187267 | JGI IMG/M metagenome (GOLD analysis project Ga0209749, IMG submission 187267) | Bioremediated contaminated groundwater from EPA Superfund site, New Mexico - Sample SAE3-47 (SPAdes) (version 2) | ecosystem: Environmental > Aquatic > Deep subsurface > Groundwater >... | reverse complement strand
TTCCCTTTCCGCCGTCCTGGCGGACACGGGCGAGGATTTCCATGGCCGCGGGCAGAGAATTGTGGAGTGGATGGGCGACGAGAATCGCATACGCCGCGGCCGGAGTTTTCGCCGCAGCCACCGCTGTCTTCGCCGCAACCGCCGCTGCGGCCTTTCCGGCGTCCAGCGCCGCCAGGGCGAGGGCTTCCGTCCCTCCGGTCAGAATGAACAATACGGAAGGAAGACCGGCATTCCCGCCGCCGTCCCCGGCTCCCAGCCTGATCCCTCCTTCTTTTTCAAGAAGCGGCGCATAGGACGAAAAGAGGCGTTCGACCGCCTCGGCATCGTGCAGTGCGGATGAAAGAACCTTGTATTCGAAATGTAAATCCATATGCCCTCCCTCGATCAAAGCGCTTCGGCGGCGAAGCGCCTGCCGCCCGACACGAAGCTGTCCTGGCTCTGTACGAGCCTGAGTTCCCTCGACCCGTCGGCGAAACTGCGTTCGAATACCGAATATACCGAATCGGCCATCAATTCCAGTGCTGCCTGCGGATTTCCGGTTTTAAGATATTGGCCGAGGAAAAGCGCTGAAACGAGATCTCCGGCGCCATTGGGCGCCGGAACGAGCGGAAGTTCCGGCGTCCGCACGCGATAAAGCGTTCCCCGATCCGAAAGCAGCATCGAAATATAGCCATCCTCGCCGAACTCAGGCTTGAAGCTCGTGAGCAGCACGAGTCCGGGCCCCATGTCGTGCAGGATCGAGCAGGCTCTCCTCGCGTCGGCCAGAGTGCGGATAGTCATACCCGTCAGGGCTTCCGCCTCGAACTGGTTCGGCTTGATGAGATCGGCGGCGGGGATGGCGCGTGATTTCATGAATTCCGGAATGCCGGGACGCACGAAAAAGCCCCTGCCGTAATCGCCCATGACCGGATCGCAGCAGTACAGCGCCCCGGGATTGGCGGCCCTGACGTCGGCGAGCGCCCTCAAGACCGATTCCCCTATTCCGGGATCGCCCATATAGCCCGAAAGAACCGCTTCGCAATCCGCAGCCGCGCCCCGTTCTTTCATGCCGTTCCATACAAGGTCGATATGCTCCGGCGTAAATACTTCGCCTTTCCAGGCTCCGTAGCCGGTATGGTTCGAGAACTGGACCGTATTGATGGGCCATACCTCGAAACCGAGCCGCTCCAGGGGAAAGACCGCCGAACGGTTGCCCACATGGCCATATGCGACATGCGACTGTATCGAGAGTATCGCCATCTCAGCTCCTTTTCGCGTTCACGGAATTTGCCCCACGTGCGTTTCCTTCACGGAACCAGCCGGACCCGCCCCGCCCGGGAAGCGTTTTTCCAGCTCTTCCAGGCAATCGACAAGAAAACGGTTGGCTATATCCATACCGCGGCCGCCCAGGGCGAGGAAAGTGCCACTGTTGCCGTCGGCGACGCCGGTTTCGCTCCCGTCGCTCCTGTCGCGGACCAGGAAATCCGACCACTTCAAAAGGCTTTCGCCTATGAGGTCACGGGCTTCGATACCGAATCTGCGGTAAAAATCAGCGCAATCCAGCCCGCGCGAAGTCCTGAAGGCCATCATGATGGTTTCGAACGCCGAATCGCGGGAAGAAATCGGCGTTTCGATCGCCGAACGGGCCGGGTCCGCGATGTATGCCGCGAAATCGCGCGATTGTTCGATCCGCAAGCCGGCCCCGGCCAGACCGGGAAGAGCCTGACCAGGAAAAGCCTGGCTGTCCGATACTCGCAATGTGGACACGGCTCCCGAACCTGAGCCCAGATAGGACCGCATCGCCCAATAAGCTCCGTTGTGAAGACTTTCCGATCCCCGGACGGCGTAATTCGAAATTTCGTACCGGCGCATGCCTTTGCCGGCAAGGGCTTCTTCCATGCGCGTCCGCGCTTCGTACGCGGCGTCTTCGTCCGCCGCACGCAGTTCGCCCCGATCCAGCATCGCGGTCATGGCAGTGCCTTCCTCCGGGACAAGGTCATAGACCGAAAGGTGCCTGAATCCGGAATCGGCGAGGAAGGAGGCCTCGGCGGCAAGAACTCCACTGTCGGGTTCCATGCATCCCGGCCGCCGCGGCAGCGCAGTCATGAGATCGGCGGACAGGGCGAGCCCGGAAGCCGACGCGAGACGGATCGCCCGCTCGTTGTCGGGGACCCCGCCCGGTCTTCCGAGTAGAATCAGGGTTTCGGCATCCAGGCTCTGCACACCGATGCTCAGGCGCGTGACGGGTCGGCGCAGGAGCGCTTCGAGGGTCGCTTCGTCGAGCGACTCCGGATTGGCTTCCACTGTCCACTCAAGGGGCGGCGAACCGCATATCGACGCTATTCCATCGAGAAGCCGCCCCAGAAGAGAGGGTCGGAGAATGGTAGGTGTACCGCCGCCGACATACACGGTGTCGAACTCGGGCCCATCCGGACAGAAACGCCGGACGAGGTAAGCCGCATTCTTGAGAGTGGCGTCGACCATGCGTTCCATCGCCGCGGATCCCACCCCGCAGGACGGGACCGAATGAAAATCGCAATACGCGCATCGGGCCGCGCAAAAGGGCACATGCACATACAGCGCCTTCGGAGCGACGAATCCACAGGAAATCGAAGCTTCGTACGCGCTTTCGACGGGACCGGGAGCCCGGCTCAAGGAGTTCCCATTCTATGCAGAGGCCAGGATCGGAATACAACGTCACCCCGGATATCGGCTGCGGATAAAGGCCCCATCAAAAGCGAATCGGCCGAGGTCCCCCTGGAATCGCCGGCAACGAAGTATTCGCCTGATCCCAGCTTTAGTTCCTGGAGATAGCCGGAACCGGGCAGGTCCTTCTTCCATCCTGAAGGCACTTCAGCCCCTCGCACCGCATAGCGTTGGCCGGAAATCTCGAATTCCGAACGAAACGCGGAAGCCCCTTCGGAGCGTATGGAGAAGATCCAGTTTTCCATGCGTACCGTATCGCCCGGCACGGCGATCACGCGTTTGACCGACAGAGAGGCGGGGCTGCCGGATTGCGATCTTTTCCACGGAGAAATGCTCTGGAACGTAAAAAACCGGATGAATGCATCCCAAAGGGACTCTGCGAATCCGGGTTCGGGAGCTCCCGGTACGGACACCAGCACGAGTTCTCCGCGACGCGGGCCGCGAAGGGCCGGCAATCTTCCGAAAAGTGTCGAAATGCCGAAAGGCAGTGGAGTCACCACTACCCGCTCACCCCGTTCGAGTGTGGGGCTCATCGAAGAGGAACCTACGGTCCATGATTGCAGGAAACAGTTCTGGAAAGCTCCCACTATCGCGAAAGTGAGAAAGATATAGCCGATGCCGCGCAACGCTTTTCGGCGGGCGAAAAGTTTTTCCGAATAGGACCTTCGTTTTCCGGGGAAATGCACTCTTTCGCCCCTTCAGCGGACTCCGCCCGCCCGCCCGAAAGGCCAATAGATGAAAAGCGCCCTGCCCAGTACCCGGTTTGTGGCCACCGGGCCGAAATATCGGGCGTCGCGCGAGTTGTCCCGATTGTCGCCCATCGGGAAAATGCGACCTTCGGAAATGTACCAACCCATCGCATAGCGACGAGCGGCTTCGGCGATGCGCGAATCCTGTGGATACATGTCGCGCAGGGTCGAGACTCTCACGGCATCATAGGAGTACGCGTCCTTATATGCATCCTGCATATCGCCCGAAATCGTGGACGCCATGGTTTTCAGGCCCGCCTCGGAATACGCCGACGCCCTGCCGGCGCCTTCGATCGCTGTGTATTCTTCCGGTGTGATGAGCCTCGAAGCCCGCAAGGGGAGGTCTTCCCCTTCCATCAGTTCTTTTTCGGACAGCCAGCGGTCGCTCCCGTCCGGCCTGACGAACACTTCGCCCCTGACGACTCGTATCTGGTCGCCTTCGACGGCGACGGCCCGTTTGATCAGATAATGAACCCGCTGCTCGCCGTTTTCGTCCCGGTCGATGTCGACCAGGGTGAGGGTAAGCATGTACAGCATCTGCTGGAGCACCGTATATACCGGCCCCCGCGACAGATAGGACGGGTTTTCGAAAACGATGATCCGCCCCCGTTCGGGTTTGGATATGCCGGGAAGTTTGACGACGCCGGGAAGCAGTTCGGGACCGTACGAGAATTTGTCCACGAAAATCATGTCGCCGATGAGTAGCGTTTTTTCCATCGAACCGGAGGGAATCCTGTAATTCTGGAAGACATACTGGTTGACGACGAGAACGAAGCAGGCCGCCCACAAAATGGCGAGCGCCCAGTCGACCAGGGGATGCCTGGACTGCTGCTTCATCTTGTCGCGCAGTTTTCGTTTCAGTCTTCGGGTCAGGACACGTTCGGTGAAAGTCTGGAGGCCCGAAACAAAATCGGTGGGAGCGTTCATCGCGCGTTGAGCCTAGCATGCCCGATCCGCGTTGACAAGCGCGGGGGCCCTTTCTATACTCAATCTCCGATGCGCGAAGACAAAAAGATCCGACCCGAAGACATCGATCGCGCCGAAGTCCGCCTTGGACCTTTCCTCGGCCTGTCTCCCCGCATCTGGCTTCCCGCAGCCTATCTCCTGGTACTTCTCATCGTGTTGTTCTGTCTTCTTTTCCTCCCGGGAATCCGAAACCACGGTTCCTATCTTGATTTGTCCGGCAGTCCCGATGGAGTCGCGGTCTACGTGGACGGAAAGTACTCCGGCGCCGACGGTGGAAAGATTTTCGTACGATCCGGTCGGCATTCGATCCAGCTGCAGCGCCGCGGATTTTCTCCCGAAACCAGCGATGTGGACATTCCCGGCCGTGTATTCGGCAGTCTTTTCTTCCCCAGACATTTCGACCTGTCGTACGCACTCGAGGCGCTTGCCCCCGCCGAAGAGCTTTCGCTCGCCTATGCCGAGTACGCGAGTTGGGCGGGTACGGGCAAGCCGAGTTCCGTATATCAGATTCCCCTTCCGCTTTCGCAGGCGCTTCTCGCTCTGGCCGAAACCGGCGCCCTCGCAGGCCGGGAGGGCGCAGCCGCCGCGCTTCCGTCGCCCATGGACCTGGCGGGCGACGCCCTTGCCGCCGCAGCATCGAGCCAGGTAGCCAGAGACGCGGTGCGTTCCGTTTTTATCCATGCGGACGCGGGTAGTCCCTCTCCTTTGACGCTCGCTTCCGGCGCTCGCGCCCTTCTGTCCGCCGGGGCCCAGGCCGGCGCAGTCCTCTGGCTCTCGGACATCCTTCCCCGCGATGGTTCGAAAACGCGCAGCAGGATTGATGCCGCCGTTTCCACCATGTCCGCCGTTTCCACAGGTTTGAGTGCCGGCATGAACGCCGAGTCAGCGCCGCGCAGCGCCGGATCCGTCACAGTCGCCGGCCTGCGCTTTATCCGGTTCACAGGCGGTACCGCCGTTCTGTCCGGCGAGGCGCCCTCCGGCATCGCCCTTCCCTACCCGGTCAATGTTCCCGCCTTCGCGCTTGCCGCGACCGAAACCACAACCGGGCAATGGAATGCCTTCCTCGCCGCAAACCCCGAATGGGGTCCCGATCGCAGGGATTCTCTGATCGATGCCGGATTCGCGGATGAATCCTATCTCGCCGGCTGGAATCCTTCCGCCGGACCTTCCCTTCCCGTTACGGGAGTTTCCTGGTTCGCAGCGCAGGCCTATTGCGAATGGCTCTCTTCGAAAGCGGGTCCCGGCCGCAAAATCGCGCTGCCTACCGAGGCAATGTGGGAAGCCGTGGCCGCCGGGGAGGCGTTGGCCGCCAAAGAGGCGTTGGCCGCTCGGGCTGCGGGGGCCGTGTGGTCCGACTCGTCCCTTTCCGGCCCTGCGCCGGTCGCTTCGAAAGGCACCTCGGCTTCGGGTCTGGCCGATATGCTCGGCAATGTCTGGGAATGGAGTTCCGACTCATGGTACCCCTACCCGGTTTTCGCCTCGAATGTTTTCGTCCCAACCGAAAAAACCGTCAGGGGCGGCTCCTGGGCCAATACCGAAGGCTCGGTCGACACGGCCACGCGCGGCGGCGTCGCTGCGGCGCATGCGTCCGCCTTCCTCGGTTTCAGGCCCGCTTTGGTAGGCGAATGAGCATACCGGAAGGCGTAAAGGTACTGGCCCTCAACAGAAGGGCCCGATTCGATTATTCCGTCGAAGAAAGTTTCGAATGCGGCGTCGAACTGCGCGGTACCGAAGTCAAATCGATCAAGGATGGCCGCATTTCCTTTCCGGACGCCTTCGCCGAAGTGCGCGCAAATGAAATCTGGCTCAGGAATTTCCACATTTCGGAATATGTGTTTTCCTCTCTTTTCAACCACGATCCGGACCGTATGAAAAAACTCCTCCTGCATGCCCAGGAGATCAAGCGGATCGACCGGAAAGTACGCGAAAAGGGCTATACGCTCATTCCCCTCTCCGTCTACCTGAAACACGGACTGGTTAAAATCGAACTCGGCCTGTGCAAGGGCAAGAAACTCTACGACAAGCGCGCGGACATCAAGGAACGCGACGTGGATCGCGACCTGCGGCGCAATTTCCGCCTGCGCGGGGAATGAGGCGGACATGCGCATAACGGGCGGTTCATTGCGCGGACGAACCATCGAACTCCAGAAAGGGTCCCTCGAAATCCGCCCCGCCATGGACAGAATGCGCGAATCGGTATTCGCGGTCCTGGGCGATCTTGCGGGGCTTTCCTTTCTCGACCTTTTTTCCGGCTCGGGCATCATAGGCCTTGAAGCCGCTTCAAGGGGAGCCGATCCCGTCCTTTGCGTAGAGCGCGACCGGGACAAATTCCCCACCCTGCTGCGGAACGTATCGATCGCCCCCAACCGCATCGAATGCAAAGCCGTGCCGGTCGAACGGTTCCTTCTCCGGAACCGCCAGTCTTTCGACCTGGTATTCCTCGATCCACCCTTTCCCTACGCGTTCAGGCAGCGGCTCCTCGAGTCGCTCTGCGAAGGCGGCACCCTGAAGCCCGGAGGCCTGGCGCTCATTCATTTTCCGCACGAAGACAGGCTTCCCGATTCGCTCGGCTCCCTCGCGCTCGAAGACGAACGCAGCTACGGAAGATCCATAGTGCGCTTCTACCGGAATCGCTCCGCTCCGAAAGACCAAGGCGTTTGAGCCAATTTCAAAAGTCGGTACTTTTGAAAAAGTCTTGTTTAGTAAATTTTTTTCGCCGGCCGGACTATTCATGTTGCTAATTCCACAATATTCCAGTATCATTTTCCTGTACGGCGGAAGGCGCGATGTTGCGCATGAGGTATCAATAATTTATTAACTCGTGTACTTCATCATAAAAATTGCTTTCCGGTTGAGGGGAATTTCATGAGCGATCTTCCGACAACACCGGAGATTCCGGGACTCCCGGATATGATTCAGGAATTGCAGGAAAATCCCGATGGCGAACTTGCGGAAATCGCGGAATTTTCAAAAAAAGGCTATCAATTACTGAAGGAAAACCGCATCCAGGAAGCGGAAGAATGTTTTTCCCGCATTCTCGAAAAAGACAGGGAAAACAATTATGCGCTCGTAGGCCTGGGCGATGCGGCACGCAAACGCTCATCCTTCCGCGACGCGGCCGATCATTATAAGCGCTGCCTCGTGTTCCACCCGGGCAACAGTTATGCCCTCTTCGGTCTGGCCGACTGTTACAAAGCGCTCAACCAGTATCAGAAAGCCATCGAAATCTGGGAACAGTATCTCCTGCACGACAACGGCAACATCACGGTACTCACCCGCGTCGCGGACGCCTATCGCAAGGTGCATGACTTCAGGAAATCCAAAGCGATCTACCTTCGCGTACTCGAAATGGAAGCCGACAACCATTACGCCCTGATCGGCCTCGGACATCTGCATTACGACTTCAAGGAATACAAGGACGCCCTGGGCTACTGGCAGCGCATGGTGGAAATCCAGGGCGATGCGATCGATATCCGCGTGCTCACTTCGATCGGAAACTGCTACCGGAAACTCAAGCAATTCGACCAGGGCATTCCCTATTTCGAAAAAGCGCTGGTCAAGGAACCGGATAACTTCTATGCGCTTTTCGGACTTGCCGACTGCTACCGCGGCGTGGGCAAGCAGGGCAATTCGCTCGACCACTGGAACCGCATTCTGGAAAAGGACCCCAAGAACAAAGTGATACTCACCAGGGCGGGCGACGCGTACCGCAGCATGGGCGATTACGAAAAGGCCGCCGAATACTACGAAGACGCGCTCAACATCGAATTCGACGTATACGCGGTGCTGGGGCTCGCCGTCATCGCCCGCCTGCAGGGAAAATTCGAAGACGCCATCACTTCCCTGCGCAAGCTCATCCAGAACGATCCCAAGAACTACCGCCTCCATATCGAGCTCGCCCAGTGCTACATGGCTTCAGGGCAGCGCCAGAAGGCCGTAGAAGTCCTCGGCGATTTCCAGAAAACGGGCATCCGCAACAATTACGTGCAGGACGCTCTCGCCAAGCTGACCAAAGGCTAGAATGGAACCCGAATCGACCTCCTCCCCCGCGCCCGCGCAGCCTGATGCGGCGGCGCTCAGGCCAACAGGGATGACGGCGGCCGAACTCCAGGAAGCCTGCGATTTCGACCGGTCCTTCCGCGCCGGACAGGTTTACCGCTGGGTCGCTTCGGGCGCGCCCGATTTCGACGCCATGACCGATCTGCCTTCGATCGAGCGGGCGCGCCTCGCCTCGCGTTTCGGGAGTCTCTATTCCTCGAAGGTGAGCACCGAGCTGAACGCCGAAGACGGGTCGCTCAAGCTGCAGCTGCGCCTCCGCGACGGAGCCGCGGTCGAGTGCGTTCTCCTCGAAGACATCGAAGGCCGGAAGACGGCCTGCCTTTCCAGCCAGGTCGGTTGCCCGATGGGCTGTACCTTCTGCAGGACGGGTCAGCTGGGCTTCCTGCGCAATCTCGATCCCGACGAAATCATGGAGCAGTTCCATTTCCTCACCGCGCGCAGGGGCCGCATATCCAACGTAGTATTCATGGGTATGGGCGAACCCCTGCGCAATCTCGCCGCGGTCCGCAAGGCCATCGCCCTTCTTTCCGACCCCGATGGCATCGGGATGTCGCTGCGCAAAATCACCATTTCGACCTGCGGCATCGTGCCGGGCATTCTGGATCTCGCCGAAAACGGCCCGGCGGTGCGCCTTGCCGTTTCGCTCACCGTGGCCGACGACGATATGCGGTCCGAGCTTATGCCTGTAAACAGGACCTGGAATCTGGCCGCGCTGAAAAGCGCTCTCGTCGAATACCAGCGAAAAACAAAGGACCGCATCACGCTCGAAGCCGTGCTGACGGGTAACCGCAATTGCTCGCAGGCAGACGCCCGCGCCCTGGTGCGCTGGGTCAGACCTTTGCGCGCTCAGGTCAATCTCATTCCCTGGAACCGCGTTCCGGGAATGGACTTCAGCGAACCCGACGAAGCCCAGATAAGGGCATTTACGGCGGTGCTCGAAGAGGCCGGCCTGGCCGCGGTCAGGCGGATGCGCCGCGGACGCGGCGTTATGGGCGCCTGCGGCCAGTTGGGCGATACGCTGATGGCGGACGGAGCGAAGCAGGACTGACCGCGCCGTTCGTTACGGCATCCGGGCTGTCATGCACCCTTCAGGGCGATCTTCCTCTTCAGCCGCGAGCTCCTCGATTCCAGACTTTCATGAGTACAGGCCCGATACTCGGACAAAGCCCCGGAGGCATGCATCACGGTGGCGGAATCCGCGCCGGGATCGTTTCCTCCGCCGTTCCGCCGCGACAAACCGGCAAGCGCCTTCTCCGTCCATTCGAGGGCAGCCGGATAATCGCGCAAGGAATGTTCGCATATTTTCGCTTTGAGGACGCAGGCTTCCGGAATATCGGGCATGGCCATAGCGACGCGGCGGCGCTCGTCGTACATGCCCTGGCGCCTGTATATGCGGCACAGCGCAAAGCCCGAGCGGGGATCGCCGTCCGCGGCCAGCGGTTCGAGGAGTGCCGTCGCCTCGGGAATCCTGTCCGCGGCGGCCAGCGCCAGCCCGAGCCGGGGCGCGTCCACCCTATACAGGGCGCTTTCGTTAAGGGGCTCGGCGAAAATCCTGTCGATCCTCAGGAACAGTCTGGCGAGAGTGGTGATATCCGACGCGTTGTGCGAACAGACGAGCCCCATCTCTCCTTCGCCCCGCCCCGACGCAAAATCGAGCCAGACGCGGGGAATCGCCGAACCGGGAATATCCTCGCCCCGATCCAGCCCGAGAATTTCCGATTCGATCACTTTGAGGGAGCAGGAACTCAGGCTGCGCTTCCACAATCGCCTGGCCGGATGCAGGGCGTCCAGGTGGATCGGCTCGGCCGACGGAATGCCGTTCATGATGCATCGGGAGCGCAGGAGCGGCATGTCGAAACTCGATCCGTTATAGGTCACGACGGCTTTTCTTCCTCCCAGTTCGGCGAGGAGGTATTCCAGAAAGGTGGTTTCGCCCGGATAATCGTCGATCAGGACTTGGGTTACAAAGAATCCGGAACCCGCAAAGGCGCCTATCGCCGCGAGAAAAGGCAGAGTGCCCGCTCCGCCGGAAAGCCCCGTTGTCTCGAAATCGAAAAAGGAAAAGGCCTCGGGTGAGCGCAACTCGGGGTCATCAGGAAGGTGGAGCCAGGTCGAGGGTCTGACAGTGCCCGGAGCCCGCAGCGGTGTCTCCACGACCCTTGTCCAGACATGCGGAGCCAGGGCATCCCATCCCTTGAGAAAGGCCGGCCGATCTGTAAGTCCCGTTGCGGGTTCAGTTTTAAGTCCAGATGCGGGCAAGCCTGCAGGTCCGTCCGCAAGTCCGTCCGCAAGTCCGCCCGCGGGCTTGTCTGAATCGCCCAGCATCGACGCTTTGACCAATCCAAGGTCGCGGAGGCGGGACAACCTGCCCTTGAGCGATGCCACGTCCTATTCCTGCATCAGCGGAATGCGCCGGAAAGGGCGGCGAGCAATGCCGACACCTGCGTTTTTACGCCGTCCGATGACCCGGGTTCGAGGTCCGCGCCGATGCAGGACGGGCAGCCGTGCGCGCAACCGCATGACGAAAGCCGTTCGCCCGCGGCGCTGAATACTTCGGAAAGGCGGTCGGCTATGCCTTCGGCAAGGCCGGTTCCTCCCGGATACATGTCGTACAGGTAGAGCGCCGGGCATCCGAAATGCGGATCCCGGACGCGCTCCGCGATGCCGAGATCCCGTGGATCGCACATAAGGAATGCCGGCGCCAGTTTGGCGAGCAGGCGTCCCGCGCCCGAGAGAAGCGCGGCCGAGGATGCGGGGTCGGCCTTGGGCAGAAGGGCCCCCGCGCCCGATCCCTCGGGGAACAGCACGACTACGGCACGAGTCTGCATTTCTTCCGCGGGCAGGTCGATGTCGCCGTAACCGACATTTTCGTGTGTGTGGTAGCTGAGCTTTTTGTATTTTTCGGCCTGGCTGCGTACGAGGACATCGCCCAAGACCCATGTGGCGGCTTTTCCCACTTCGCCGCGGCTGTCTTCGGAGAGAATCTTGATGTCTGTTTTTACGACAGCGTCCGTCCAGTACTCGACCGTTTTGGGTTCCACTTCGCAGGTTCTGCGATCGATATCGAGTTTTTTCACCATGTACTGGGTGCCCAGGTGGATATAGACGGCGTTGTCGAAAATGAGTTCCTTGGCGCTCGGTCTGTCCATCTCGCCGACTACGCGCTTTTTGCCGCCGGTCGTGTCGACGATGACCACATTGTCGGCGGTGGCGGAACGCAGCGAGATTTTTTCGCTGGGGTAGCCTTCCGCGGACCAGAACCATCGTCCGCCCGAGTGCCTGACGATGCCTTCCTCCTCAAGGAGGTCCAGGGCTTCCCCGGTCAGGGCGGCACGGCCTTCGTCGCCCGAAGGGCCGAACGTTTCTCCATCGGCGAAGGGCAGTTCGAAAGCGGCGCATTTTACGTGGTCGGTGAAAATGTAGGCATTGTCGGGATCTATGCGCGCGGTTTCCGGTTTCTGCGACAGAAAATATTCCGGATGCTTCGCAAGATACTGGTCGAGGGGGGAAGAATTCCCCACGAGAATGGCCAGCGAAACCGAACCGCGGCGCCCGGCCCTTCCCGCCTGCTGCCAGAAGGAAGCGAAGCTTCCCGGATAGCCCGAAACGACCGCGGCATCCAGTCCGCCTATATCTATGCCGAGTTCGAGGGCATTGGTCGATACCACACCGCGCAAGCTGCCCTCCCGCAGCTCTTTTTCGATCTTCCTGCGCTCCGATGGCAGGAGTCCGGACCGATAGGGGCTCACCCTGATCCTATTGTTCTCGTTCCAGGGATTTTCAAGGTTTTTGGTCATGTAGCTTGCGATGAGCTCGACCTGGAGGCGCGAACGCGCGAACAGAATCGTCTTGACGCCCCGCTTGAGGAGTTCGAGCGCAACACGCTGGGATTCGGTGGAGGAGCTCCGCCTGATTCCCTGGACCGCATCCACGAGCGGTGGGTTGAAGAAAGCGAGCACTTTTGCGCCCGAAGCGGCGCCGTTTCTGTCCACGAGCGAAGTCGGTTCGCCCAGGAGCGCGGCGGCGAGTCCGGCAGGATTGCCTATAGTGGCGGAGCAGAATATGAACGTCGGGTATGAACCGTAAAACGCGGCGATCCGCCGCAGTCTGCGGATGACGTTGGCTACGTGGCTGCCGAACACGCCCCTGTAGGCGTGCATTTCGTCCACGACCACATATTTCAGCGCAGAAAAAAACCGTATCCACTTGGGATGGTTGGGCAGGATGCCCGAATGGAGCATGTCGGGATTGGATATGACAATCCGTCCGGAATCGCGGGCCGCGACTCTCAGCGAGCCGGGCGTATCGCCATCGTAGGTATGCACCTTGATGGGCAGTGCGCCGCCCAGGGCAATTTCGTTCAGTTCGGCCTGCTGATCCTGCGAGAGGGCTTTTGTCGGGAAAAGATACAGGGCGCGCGCGGTGGGGTCTTCCAGGAGACTCATGACCACCGGCAGGTTATAGCAGAGGGTTTTGCCCGACGCGGTGGGCGTCACGACGACGAAATGCTTTTTGTCGCGTGCAAGAGCGTAAGCCTCGGCCTGGTGCGAATACAGTGAAGTGATTCCCCTGGATGCGAGCGCATCGCGCAACGGGAGCGAGAGATCATCGGGCAGGGGCACGGAAACGGCTTCCCTGGCGGGTATCCGCTCGACCCAGGCCAGTTCGCCCTGCCCTTGCAGCCATTCAAGGAAAGACTCCGTAAAATCGATGGCGCCTTTCGGATTCATGTTCTATACTGTACACACCCGTGGCCTTCCGGTAAACGGATGTCGGCATTTTCCGGAACATATGGTGGGCTTTGGCGGGCTCGGGCTGCTACGCCCCGGAATCGAAAGGCAGAGGTGAAAAAATGAACAAAGTGCTTTCCATCGTCCTCGGGGGGGGAAAAGGCACCAGACTCTACCCGCTCACGAAGGAGCGATCCAAGCCTGCCGTGCCTTTCGGCGGAAAGTTCCGTATCGTGGATATCCCCATATCCAATTGCATCAACGCAGGATTCCGGCACATCTATATCCTGACGCAGTTCAATTCGGCCAGCCTGCATCTCCATATTTCCCGTACCTACAATTTCGACACCTTCTCCGGCGGTTTTGTCGAAATGCTCGCAGCGGAACAGACGCTTGTCCATTCAGGCTGGTACGAGGGCACGGCCGATGCCGTGCGCAAAAATCTCATTCATTTCAGGCCGCAGCGGCCTTCACACTATCTCATCGTTTCCGGCGATCAGCTCTACCGCATGGATCTGGCCGAGATGTTCCGGAAGCACGTCGAATCCGGATGCGGTCTTACGATCGCCGGTACGATGGTCGACAGGGCGAACGCCAGCTCTCTGGGAATCATGCAAATCGGCAAGGATTCCCTGATCCGCGAATTCATGGAAAAACCGGCCCCCACCAAGGACATTTCGTCCTATACCCTGCCCGACGAAGTCAGACCCTCGGGCGCTCCGCCCGAAAAAAAATATCTGGCCAGCATGGGCATCTACATTTTCAATGCCGAGCTGATGGAGCGCGCCCTCGAAAACGATTTCAACGATTTCGGCAAGGAAGTCATTCCCGATATCCTGTCCAAGGAAAAAATCAACGCGTATCTCTTCGACGGTTATTGGGAAGACATCGGAACGATCAAAAGTTTCTATGATGCCAACATCGGGTTGACCGATATGAATCCGGATTTCAACTTTTACGATGAAGACCGTCCGATCTACACGCACATGCGCAATCTGCCTGCGTCCAAACTGAACTATTCGACCCTGAACCAGGCGCTGGCCACGGACGGATGCATCATTACCAACGCGTCCATTTCCAGGTCCATCGTCGGCGTCCGTACAATCATCGAGTCGGGAGCCAGCCTGGATGGCGTGGTGTGCATGGGCGCGGACGATTACGAAAGCTCCGAGCAAAAGAAGCGCAATGCCATAGCCGGAATTCCCGACATCGGTATCGGCGGGGGAACCATCATCCGCCGATCGATCATCGACAAGAATGCGCGCATCGGTCCCAACTGCCGCATAGGCATCGATGACGTTCCCCGTCTCGACGGAGAGTACGCGACTCACTACATCGTGGACGGGATAATCGTAATTCCCAAGAATGCGATCGTACCGGCGGGCACGGTAATCTGAGCATTCCGCGCCGCGGCATTGCGACAATGTAGTGGCGTTGTCGCGACAATGCCGTTGCGCTGCGCGACGTTGCCGCGCAGCGCGGCGCCGGAATTCAGCCGGTGATCAGACGCATGGCCGCGGCGAGTTCGGGATCGGCGGAAACATAGTACCGTTCCGATTCCTCCCGGGTCAGTCCGACGAGCTCGTGGCTCATATAGTGGATCCAGGTCTCATCCTCGGGCCGTTTTACGACGAGCTTACGGCAGAAATAGTCGGGTTCGATGGGAAGCCGCTCGGGCAGGTATTCGCGGACTTTGAAATCGTGCACGGCGATTTTCACGTCCTTGCGGGGAAGGCCGCGCTCGAGGATCACTTCCGTAAGATAATTCACCGTTCGGCCCGAATCATAGACATCATCGACCAGCAGAACTTTGTCGCCCGCGCGCAGGAAGTCCGGGCTGTACGTCCAGCCGTCGACCCGCACCTGCTCGCGCTTGTTGATGTCGGAATATGAATGGGCGACCACCGCCGCATAGAAAACAGGCCTGTTTTCGCCGCGCACGAATTTAAAATACTCGCTCATCACGTTGCCCATGTAAGCGCCGCCACGCAGCGAAACATAGATCACATCGGGCACGAAACCGTCGCAATGAATCCTGTAGGCGAGCTTGAGCGCATTATTGCGCACCATTTCGTAGGATACGAATTCCTTGTTCACGTCACGCTCCACCGGCCGCGCGCATCTGTATGAATACGGTTTCACGCGGCGGTGGATGGACTATATCCTTACTTTTTCACGTAGGCAAGCGTTTCGAGTCTCTGTCCGTCGCGCGTAACCGTGAACACGATCTTTTTCGCGGCAGTATCGTTCAAAGCCGCATAGAATTCCCCGAGACCCGACACTTTCTTTCCGTTCACTTCGCTCACGATGTCGCCGATTTTCACACCCATGGACGCGGCGGGCGAACGGGCGATCA
>Ga0209749_1001950_pt1 | contig 15548 bp, 15 predicted proteins | sample EPASupsiteSAE347_FD_187267 | JGI IMG/M metagenome (GOLD analysis project Ga0209749, IMG submission 187267) | Bioremediated contaminated groundwater from EPA Superfund site, New Mexico - Sample SAE3-47 (SPAdes) (version 2) | ecosystem: Environmental > Aquatic > Deep subsurface > Groundwater >... | reverse complement strand
AATACTTTATCATCATTTAATTCTGCAATTTTAAGGTCTATCTTTTTCCTTAATTCTCTATTTCGTTTGATCCTCCCAGTCTCTGTAACAATCCCGATCACCCTGTCCAGAGCTGGTATTCCTTTCTTAGATTCAATTTGTAACTTTTTTAATTCTTTTGCATTTGCCAGGCTTCTTAAAATAATGTTTTTATCCCCGAAATATATCCCTATATTATCAAGTTTTTGATATATCTTATCTGTAATACTTTCTATATTCCTGACAGATTCATTATCAATATCTCTTATTGAGCTGCGAGAATTTATGTTATTAATAAATTCCCTAAGGTCATCCTTGAGACGTAAGAAATCATTACTTATTGAAGAAATGCTATCGTCTAATAAATCAAGAAGTGCAGTATTTTTAACTTCATTTTGTTGCCATACTCTTCTACTCTTAGCTATTTCAATTTCCACTTTATCTTTGTAGTTCTTTATCTCATCTTCTACAGATCTAATTTCTCTGTCCAAGGATCTCTTTTTCCCATTTAAACTATCTATTTCATCTCTGATTTTATTAAGCTGTCTTCCCAATCTATACTCATCCGCCTTGATGATTACCTTCAGAGTGTCTTTAACAATATCGTCGGGGAAATTATTGGCTGCATTCAGCACGTTTTTCATAGTCTCGATAATTTCGATATCTTTGCTCAGGATTTTAAACAATGTCGAATCCACATCATCCCTAAAATTTTTATCTTCAATAGAAATCGTGTCTGTCTCCGATTTAATACTTGTAATTTGTTTTTCAACATCATCGTTTTCAATTCCTTTAATTCCGTCATCTATGGCTTTTTTAAGATGTATTATTGAACTATAATCAAGTTCTTTGAAGAAATTCGCAGCGCTAACAGCTCTCTCGTCAGGCTCCAGAACAAGATCAAATTTTGATAATCTTTCTCCAATGAACGATTTGTCTTCATCAGGAAGCCCGATCTTTCTTATCAATTCTATCTTTGATTCTGCTTGAAAACCAGAAAAATCTGAAATAAATTTTTTAATATTATTATATATTTCTTCTTCATTTTTCAAAGATATATCTTTATCCTGAAGACTATCAATAACCTTATCTTTAAGTTTTTTAATTGATTCTACATTATATCTTACGATCTGTGATGTTGCTATTATAAACGGTGCATACTCAGGTAAATTAGAAAAGAATAATTGCCCGGGGTTATTATGCCACGCAACAAAAATATATGGAACTGTTTCGTCAAACTCTCTTAATAATCTTTCGTGTTCATCCGATGCGTTCTCTTTTCCCGGATACCTGGTTACCTCCATAGGTATAAGAACTACGTTCTTAAAAGGAGTTTCTTTATTCAAATAACCATGCTCCAGTTCACTGATCATTGCAAAATTATTTGCTTTTTCATCCGGACTCTCATCCAGTGTAGATAAAATACCAAAAAGGGTTATATCTGCTGTCGGTTGGATAGTTTTCAACTTAGTAGCTAAATCGAAAGCCATACCACTGCCGGTTCCTCCCCCAATACCTAATATGATATCTACCTGGGCAGTCAGGGGCAGATCGATATCAAATAGTCCCTGACTCAAAGCTTTAAAATAAATAGCTTTGCCGATCGCTCTTTTTCTATAAACACCTTTAGAGAAATTCAATTCTTTAAAATTCTCGCGATTGATTACCTTCTTATACCAATCATCTCCAAGTTGGGGATCATTTATCCACCATATTGATGCTCCAGTAGCTTTTTTAACATTTTGTTCGATACCAATAAGATCGTATGGGCTCTGCAGCGTCATCTCTTTTGTTAATAACGAGTACGAGATGTTTATTCTCCCGATGTTTTTATTTGCGGAATTTGGATCGGACCTGTATTCCTCTCCTATTTTATCTATGCTCCTGTTTATTTTTTGGATCCTCTCCAGATCATTATTTTCTTCATCGATTGCTGTATCTATGATTCTAACATCAACTGTTGTAGCCGTAAATTTTGGCTTTATTATCTCTCTGAGAATCCATTCTTTTTCTAATGTTGTGTATATAAGATCTTTTCCAGCTCCACCTATTGCAAATATGTATCTAGGAAAGCTCATGTTTTGTATTTCCGGCATTACTTTCACCCTCCCTTCTAGTCTTCATTATCCTCAGAATATTGCTTCCTTGACCCCAATAAATAACCAATTATAAAACATGTCAATATCGATATTAAAAAAATAATATTTAGCCACGTACTGTCTTTTATCTCTATAAGACCGAACAGTAAAAGATTACCAGGTAACTGGATATTTTTCATTTCATTAGCCAGAATCTGTGCATTGTTCACTAATCCAAGATCAAACAAATTCCTGGTTTCTTTTTTCAACCCATCAAGTTGAGACCACCTGATTTGCTGTAAAGAATTTTCAAAATTTTCCTTTTTTAAAATTATCAGGTCAAAAGATTCAATTCCTGTTAATTTATCATCTGCGTGGATTTCGTAGAATTTTAATTTTGTAGTATCAAATTTAGTAATAATTAGATCGCTATTGCCGCATTTAATATTATTTCCGGCATCAGGAGCTTTACCAGAAATAGCCACATGGATAACCGGTCTGTTTAATGAAGATAAGTTCAGTGTTATTTTTTGTTGATATCTATTTTCATTTATAAATGCATTTAATTCACCAAAATCATACAAAGGCTTAGCTCCTGCCGGAGTTAAACTCGTCTCTATAGTTAGCAGATCGTTATCCTGGAGTTCTTTAATTTCGACTGTTAGATTTATTTGATCTCCTTCACGAAGGCTGGAAGGTAAATTTCCAGAAGTAAGCTCAACAGTCGCAGCAGAAGAATTATTTACAAAGAAAATAAATAATATCAATAAAATGATTTTTTTGTTGATTATTAAATTGAAATGATTTATTTTCATTAGTTCTCCATCTTTTTCAATTATTTCCAAAGCTCTGGGAGTTCTGATGTACTCTCTGGAACCCACCTGAACCAGGGTACACACAGCATATACTAACCTCCAATATTACGTATGTAATAAAGCGATATAAATACGTTGACATCATCCTTCTCAATGTATATCAGAATCGTCTCTATTTACGCTTTCTTTACACGGATAACCGCGAGTCGATAAAGTTCCTTGCTCCGATCCGGATATGAAAAAGTATATGTTCCCTGCTGTTCAACATAGTTAAACAGTGTTTAACATGCAAAAAGTAAGAATAAGCGGAAAAGGACAGGTAGTGATACCTGCAGAGATCAGAAGAAAATTAAGCCTTAAACAGGGAGAGATGGTATTTGTAGAAGAAGAAATGGGCGTAATAAAAATAAAGCCCAAAACAAAACTCAGATCTCTTCGTGGTACATGGCCAGAGCTTGACATCGAAACCATATCAAAAGAAATAATCGAAGATAGAGAGCGTGATGCACAGATAGAAAAAGACAGGGAAAAACAGAGAGATCTGCAAGAGATGAAAAGGAAAAAGGGGAAATCAAATGAATAAGATACTGGTAGATACGATGTGGCTTGAAGCGATTTTCACCTGGGAGGAGCAGCCTACTACACTCACTGATGCATTAGATGCGTTTGCAGATGCATTAGATAACGGGAATATCCTTGGGATATCTTCAGCTGTTTCGCTCACAGAAATGATAAAAAACCTGGGTAAGAAAGATGAGCGGCGGATGAGAGCAACCATCCAGGAGTTAAAGTCCTCGGAAATCATTTTCGTAAACGTGACCCAGAAAATTGCTGAACGCGCGGGAGAATTGCACTGGAAGTATGGTGTCCCCACAGCAGATTCGTTGATTGCTGCAACCGGTATGGTTGAAAATACCAGGCATGTTTTAACAGGTGATATTCGACATTTTGGGCCCATTAAAAATCTAATCAAAATAATCGATCTGAAACAGGCTTTAAAAATGGCAAGGTGAGATATGGAAGATAAAACAATAGCCGTGGACTTTGATGGGTTTATCCACAAATATTCAAAAGGCTGGCATGACGGCTCCATATACGATGAGCCTGTCGAGGGAGCAGCCGAAGCCCTGTTATCGCGTTTCAATCCTTGTTTTAATGGATGCGCCTCTTGAATGACGGTATGTGTACGACCCCGCGCCGACCTATCAACGTTTCAATCCTTGTTTTAATGGATGCGCCTCTTGAATAAAAATATACATGGTTCTTAATTCCAAGACAAAATAGTTTCAATCCTTGTTTTAATGGATGCGCCTCTTGAATTCTGCTGCCTGTAACATTTTGTCTATATCCTGTCTAGTTTCAATCCTTGTTTTAATGGATGCGCCTCTTGAATCAGATATTATTAGATATAGAAAGTCATCCTGCTCATGGTTTCAATCCTTGTTTTAATGGATGCGCCTCTTGAATACAGTGCTTTGTTTTTATGGGTTACGTTCCCGAATTGTTTCAATCCTTGTTTTAATGGATGCGCCTCTTGAATCCACTGATTTAACCCCATCAACCTCTAACTTCTGGGGTTTCAATCCTTGTTTTAATGGATGCGCCTCTTGAATTATACAATTTACCCAGAGCAGACCGAAGCAATAAGTTTCAATCCTTGTTTTAATGGATGCGCCTCTTGAATCAGTTCTCGAATCTCATCCGCTTCATCATCAGTGGTTTCAATCCTTGTTTTAATGGATGCGCCTCTTGAATATGAAACCAAGCACTTTGGCAATGTACCGACCGAAAGTTTCAATCCTTGTTTTAATGGATGCGCCTCTTGAATCTCCCCCTCTGCAGGAAATACCTCGAGCTCGGACAGTTTCAATCCTTGTTTTAATGGATGCGCCTCTTGAATGCCCTATCCCATGCCTCTTGAGTCGTTCTCATTTGTTTCAATCCTTGTTTTAATGGATGCGCCTCTTGAATACGGGCGGCGCAGGTGGGATAGGGACAAGAATAACGTAGTTTCAATCCTTGTTTTAATGGATGCGCCTCTTGAATAAACGCCGAGCATGCAATGAGGTGGGTATGAAAAGTTTCAATCCTTGTTTTAATGGATGCGCCTCTTGAATATTACTCTGTACCCGTCTGCCTTCAAGCGTATCAGTTTCAATCCTTGTTTTAATGGATGCGCCTCTTGAATAAGGATTTTTAGAAGGATATACAATCAATTTCAGAGTTTCAATCCTTGTTTTAATGGATGCGCCTCTTGAATTGCGCGGGTGCACAGACCTGATGCGCTCATGCCTAGTTTCAATCCTTGTTTTAATGGATGCGCCTCTTGAATTCTGCAACAGAATATCAGAAAGCATACGACATCGCGTTTCAATCCTTGTTTTAATGGATGCGCCTCTTGAATAATATGGGATGGGCAAATAACAGTGTATATATTGGTGTTTCAATCCTTGTTTTAATGGATGCGCCTCTTGAATTGTATTTCCAGCAATCAGAATATCGGAGGGTGCAGTGGTTTCAATCCTTGTTTTAATGGATGCGCCTCTTGAATCCGAAGGCAGTGGGGGCAGTTGCCTTGTTGCCGTGAGTTTCAATCCTTGTTTTAATGGATGCGCCTCTTGAATCGATAACAACAAGGCACTGAGCAAAAAGACCGCAGGTTTCAATCCTTGTTTTAATGGATGCGCCTCTTGAATATATCTATGAAAGCCATGTCGTGGGGTAGCAACGGTTTCAATCCTTGTTTTAATGGATGCGCCTCTTGAATACTTTTGAGAAGGTCGATGCTAATTTCGCGTCTGGTTTCAATCCTTGTTTTAATGGATGCGCCTCTTGAATCAGAGGTGCAACGTTATAATACTCACTATTATGAGAGTTTCAATCCTTGTTTTAATGGATGCGCCTCTTGAATTATCGGATTCACAGCTAAATACCTGTAAGGAGTTTCGTTTCAATCCTTGTTTTAATGGATGCGCCTCTTGAATATATCACAAAGTATAAATATTATAGTTACTGTACAGGTTTCAATCCTTGTTTTAATGGATGCGCCTCTTGAATTCAAATATATGTGTTGTATTGTTTGATTTGATACAAGTTTCAATCCTTGTTTTAATGGATGCGCCTCTTGAATCCCACACCGAAACCGATTACAGCCGCGTAACCCTCGGTTTCAATCCTTGTTTTAATGGATGCGCCTCTTGAATACGGAACTGAAATTTACAAAGTCAGGGTGAGAAAATGTTTCAATCCTTGTTTTAATGGATGCGCCTCTTGAATCGGGCTGGCTGTGGCAGGGGAGTACCTATACACTGAAGGTTTCAATCCTTGTTTTAATGGATGCGCCTCTTGAATGAACGAGAAAGCGGATAAGGCACATGAGAGGTTGGAGTTTCAATCCTTGTTTTAATGGATGCGCCTCTTGAATCTATCAGGCGAATTGGATTCCGGCAACGTGGTAGAGGTTTCAATCCTTGTTTTAATGGATGCGCCTCTTGAATCCAGGCGCAATCCCTCCCGACCCCATCAACCCCGCCAACAGTTTCAATCCTTGTTTTAATGGATGCGCCTCTTGAATGTAGTGTCTCTGGAGCCTATGCAATCCGGTTGTATAAGTTTCAATCCTTGTTTTAATGGATGCGCCTCTTGAATCAACATGGACAAAGAAAGAGTGTGGTCGAATTTCAAGTTTCAATCCTTGTTTTAATGGATGCGCCTCTTGAATAGCACGAATTTTCGGCTATTTAGGGCAAAATATGCTCTATAATAACTTATTTTTTGCGCTCAAAATTCTTGTAGTAAAATTATTGTTTAGTTTATAAGAATAAGAAATTCAGATACAGATATTGCTGTAACAGCAGTCAACACACTTATTTTTATACTTGGTCTTGCCATGATAAAAACCTTTGTCAATGATTTCAAGGATTTCATTAACGATTTCGATGCCTTTTTTAAAGTCTTTCTCCGTTAAGTCCACCTCTTCAATATGGTTATTGCTTCTTGTAAAACAGATAAACCCCTTCTTTACATCGATATCATAATTCTCTTTTATCATAACACCATGCAGCACCAGCTGAAATTTGTAAGTCTGGAAAATCTTATCCTTGAACTCGGCAAATTTATATTCAAAAGGTGCGGCTGACCCATCCTCAAGGAAAAGGACCTCATCAACGATCCCTTTGATGTGATTCTTTTTTGATGCTATGAATACGTTCAGCTCTTTTCTAACAACGCCGAGCTTCTTCCGCAGGTATTCGGGATTCATTATCCTTTTTTCCTCATGAACCTCCCGTCCCTTCAATACCTTGAACCTGGATTCCTCATGCTGCGGTATATCCAGGCAGTGCATGAAATAAATAAAACGCGGACAGAAAAGGTACTCAAGCACATCGGAAATGGTGATGATCGTATCTCCGGCAGCCATGATCCAACCTCATCAAAAGAATTTTGTCAATACCTCATCACTGACAAGTTCCTTATCAAACGCCTGACCGAGGAGCTTTACTTTCCTGAAGGATTCGTCATCCATTGGGAAAACGTACACCGAATCAACATCAGGATCGATCGCCTCTTCACATTCCAGAGCCAGGGAATCCCTCTCATTTGCATTGAGATTACCAAGAAAAACGCTTTTCTGCACCCTGTACAGCCCTTTATCAAGGCAGATGCGGGCGACGTTTTTTCGTGTTGTATTGTCTGCAATATCATACACTACCCATACCATCGTCAAATTATCTCCTCCTATTTTATCAAACTATTCGCTATGCTGTGGCATTCCATCTGTATCGTGTTCCTGATTTTGACATTCCGCCCGTTGTATTCTATCTCTCTGTCAAAAGTTTCGTTAACTGCCGAGATCAACACAGCTTTGCCTTCCTTGTTAAGATATAAGCCTCCGGGAATCTTATCGAATAAGCCCTCATGTACCTGCTTTTTCGAGAAAAGGTTCATAACAGTCCTATCTACATGTATCCTGAATATCTCTATAAGATCGAAAACAAAGGATCTCTTGTTGTAATTATCAGTATGCAGGAAGCCCATATAAGGATCGAGTCCTGCGATTATACATGCTTTCTCGACCTGGGAATACAGCACCCCGTAGCCATAGTTAAGGAGGCAGTTGAAGGCATCCTTCGCCGGGTCACGGCTCCTGCCGCTGAACTTCCATGCCTCCGGCATGATGCTGCTCAAAGCCTCAAAATAAGTGAGGGACGCCATACCTTCTATTCCCATGATTGAGCCGCGTTTCTCATCAAGCGAACCTTTCATGCTTATAAGGTCGTCGTTCAACTGCGCCATCTTTGCTATGCGCGGCTCAAGCAGCTCCCTATCATCCGGGCGGTTCTTTTTCAGGTCTTTCAGGAAATCTATCTGGTTCTCAAGCTTTTGCACGATCCAGCCGCGCGCCAGATTGAATCCCACAACCGAGGCTTCAGCTTCCAGTTGCCGGCGCCGGATAAGGGTAGTGCTTCCAAGCTTGGAGTGCCAGACCCGCCCGTAAGGATCGCCGAAGTGGTTTAAGAACACTATATCGATATTGTTCTCAACTGCGAACTCGATGGCATCTGTGGTTATGGTCGCAGATGTGGAAATAAGGATGCTGTCCACTTTATCAGCCGAAATTTCAAGGCTCTTATCGTCGTTTTTGACCAGGAAGCAGTTCTTTTCCTTTTTAAGGTACGCGCCGCGCGTGTTTATTACGAGTTGCATGTTACATAATACATTACTATCTTTACATATATAATATTATTTTGAACTTTTAAACATTTTCCTATGTACACTTTGCGTTCTTTGCGCGCTTTGCGGTTTTACATTTTTTGCCAAATTCGCTGTTTTATATTCAGCATTTGTCTGGATTTTGACCCTCTGACCTGATAACCGCCCCAAAGCCTCTTGAGACCGATTTCCCGATGCCGAGATAATCAGGTATGAGGAAGTTGGCACAGAACCCTCCTATGAAGCTCATCACGTTCACGTCTTTTAACCTGCTTTTCCTGATTTTTATATTGACATCGCATTTTATCGTCCCAGGCACCTGGTAATCCAGCGATTTTGACATGGAAAGCAGGTTTGCAATTAGTGTTTTTCTCAGGAATTCCTTTCTTTCCTCCATTCCGCTCATCCCATAGTACCTCATATAGTTCTCCTGGTTCAGCGCAAGCCACGGAGTTGCGAACTCGTAGGAGTATATCATATCCGTTATACCGAACTCCTGGTTCTTGACAGAGATTCCTTTCTCCACTATCTCATATACCTCCTCGCCAAGTTTTATTTCATCGTATTTATCATAAACCTGTTTTAAAACTTCGGCGCCGTCATTAATTCCCACGACCATGGGCGCGCCGCCTATCATCTTGTACTGCACCAGGGGGTAGCGGTAGATGAGCTTATCCGCATTGTGCTGGTGGAGGAGGGAGTATTCGTTGAATCTGGTGGCGAAGAAGCCGCGCAACTGGGTGGCGGAGCCATGCATCGGGCGGGTGGAGGCGAGGGTGAGGGTGAAGGTTTTCAGGTTCATGTCGATTCTGATGGTATGTGATCATTCCATGTTATGTAATTCACACGGTTCATTAAATCTACGACTTCGTTGAATATAGGTTTGAAATCAGGTAAATCCTTTAATTGGTGCCCAAGCGAACTATTCCATGCATTTTGGAAATCAGCTCTTCGCGAAAGGAGGTCGTTGATGTCGGGTGTTAACTTCTTGAATTCGCATTTAGTCGGGACTATATCAAGAGTCTGTGTAAAATCGGTATTTTTTGAAATATACCAGATATCATATATATCCCTTGCTCTGGTTCGTTCAAATACGGAGCGCAGCTTTTCTGCCATTATCTCATGGAGGGAATACACTAAGTCTTTGGAGGAAAATAAAGTAGCAAATTTCAGGAGAACAAACCGCAGATAAACGCAGATGAACGCAGATTTCTTAAAGTCTCGGAGAAAGCCGATTTAGCTATGTTATTTTTCTGTAAACCCTAAGGCAACTGCAGAACAATCGTCTGAATAGGGATGGAAGATCTCTTTCTTGACAAGCGGAAGGATTATTCTTTCTTTTTCAGGTCTTGTTATGTCAAATTTTATCCGCAGAGGATTTCCCCCGCGCCTGAATATCCTGAAATAGATATCCATTTTATATCCATTGATGTTCTCCTCAGACAGCACTGTATCATGAAAATTGATGCCGCTGTCCCTTTTTGCCGTCTGGATGGTCCTTTTTATAAGCACTTCAAGCTCTGACATATCCACGCTTTTTAACAGTGTGAAATCCAGATCTTCAGAAAAACGATAGTTCTTAAAATAGATTTTTCTCAGTCCGGTACCGCCTTTGAGCACAAATGACTCAGTCCGCTGATATAGAGATTTCAATATCCAGTTCAATGCATAATCTTTTTCAATTGTTGTCTCGGGAACGCCGTATTCTCTTGCCATTTCCTTGATTTCGATATCGCGTATCATTCCAATACACCAAGTATTTTCTCGTCTACATTTTCCCGGATTTTCCATTTCCTGTTTAACATGCCTTTTCCATGCATCGAAGGGTCAAGCAGGGGATAGTTTCCCGATAGAAGTTCTGGTTCGATATCTATTTTTATTCCCATTTTATCGCAGAGAATCCCAAGTCTTTTTATGACCGCAGAATTCCCGATGTTTATTGCATATTTTTTAAGCTTCCCGATGTCAAGATCGCCATGCAGCGCTTTTGCCGCTTCTGCTATTCCACCGCAGTAATGGGGCTTATCAAGGCAGTCCACAACAGTTTTTTCCGGGTCGGTAATTTCAACTGCAACGTCCTCTATCCAGACCTTTTCAGACCCGAAGAACTTTTTTCCGGTTACCCTGACTATCCTGTATCTGACCCCGAGTATCTCAAGGCGTTGTTCTTTTTTCCTTGATGTGGTCTGTATGAAAACAGTTTCAGGTATCTGCTCTGTGAACCCGTGATAGTTGAGGGCACTCCAGTAAGCGATGACAGCAGGCTGGATAAGCTGCGAGCCTATGATGAATTCATTGACTGTATATCCGCCTTTCCTTGCGCCCAGAGGGATTATCATGTATTTGCCTTTTTCTATCCGCTCGATCAAGCCTTCTTTTTCCATGCGGGAGAGCACTACTTTGAGGCTCTGGCTGCTCAGGCGGCTGATCCTGGCGGCATCTTCAAAGCTGAATGTTTGACCTTTTTTTGCCAGTTCATTGAGGAGTTGATATTTTTTGTTCATATTTTAGTGCACTATAGTTATCATTTTTGTTAACTTTGGTGTATATAATTATTTAAATTGTTAAGACATGCTTGTTCCATTATTGATATTGACAGGAGTGCTGCAAGGATAATCGACCACAGAGGACACAGAGAGCACAGGGAATTGCCGCATTTCTCTGTGTCCTCTGTGCTCTCTGTGGTTTTTCAAACCAGAGGATAATAAAAATAGCGAAGTATTAACCGCAGATGAACGCAGATGAACGCAGATTGGTTGAATTGTCATGCGCCTCCATGTTTTATTTCATAGTATTTATCATAAACCTGTTTTAAAAGTCCGGCGCCGTCCTCGATGCCGGACGCGCCGTCTATCATTTTGTAGTGCACCAGGGGGTAGCGGTAGATGAGCTTATCCGTGCTGTGCTGGTGGAGCAGGGAGTATTCGTTGAATTGGGTGGCGAAGAAACCGCGAAGGAGCGAGGCTGGGGCGCGGATGGGGCGGGTGGAGGCGAGGGTGAGGGTGAAGTTGTGGAGGATCATATTATTAGACTTGAAACTTGAGTATCTTCTGCAAATTGAGCTCCAATTACTGAATCATATTTCATATCACAAAAAGTAATCTCTTCAATTTGCTCTTTATGTTTTTGTACATACCAGTAGGGCATTTTTACTTCATACAATATGCGTTGTGAGGGGGCAATTTTTGATGTTAATATTTCCTCTCTATAAATCGATGGAATTACAGGAACTTGTAGATACTCTATTTTTCTCGTAGTCTCATTTTTATCTTCCCGATTTGGATTATCAAAAATACTCATTAATCTTTGCTGTGTTTTTGAGTATTGCTTACTTGCATCAATAAAATTTGGCGATTTTTCAATTTCAATACCTGAATAAACATCCTCAACGATTTTAATAAGGTCGTTTTCTGTTAATTTTTCGGGGGAATTTTTGAAAATCTCGAAAGAGCGTGTTAATAATCCGCTATCTTCAGGGTCGTAAATCTTCTTCGATATTTCTGATGCTTTGAATATTGATACCCAGCTATTTGATTTTTCCCGTCTTCTATTAACTCTTCCCGCTCTCTGAACTATTGCATCTGGCGGCGCACACTCACAAAACATAACATCAAAATCGATGTCCAGGGAAACTTCTACAACCTGAGTTGCAATAAGAAGTTTAGTATTGTCAATATTTTTTTCTTTTTCTTTCCTATCTTTTAGGATAAATTTAGAATGATAACACATTGGATTCAAATGCTCTAATTTATTATAAAGCTCCTGGCATTTTGCCACATTGTTAACTACAACAAGCGTTTTTATTCCTTTATTAACTGATTTTTCAATTTCAAGAATCGCATCATCAATGGTGTTATCAAATATTTGATAACGATTCCTGTGTGAATTCAATAGAGATTCATCTCGTATTAGGCTGACATTTGGAAGGACTTTTGAAAATAAGTTAATCAAATACTTTGGCAAAGTTGCGCTCATGAGCATGAAACGCGTTCCTATTTTCGAAAAGTGTTTAATCGATTCTATAATAAGTCCTAACGTCCATGAGTCGTATGAATGAATTTCATCAATAATTATTACGCTATTGGCTGCATTCGCTTCTATCAATGTCCATTTCCCTGTATTGAACCCTGATGCTAATAGCTGGTCGATTGTAGCAACAGTCGCTGGTTTAATAAAAGATTTATCAAAAAGAACATTTCTTATATTTTCAGGAATATCTTCTTCGTCCTGAAACATAAAAGAGGCTGTGGAGTGTGTAAGCCCTACATTTCCCTTACCAAAATAATCTTCTAATCTGGTAAAAATACTGTTAGCTGTAACCATTGTAGGCAAAAGATAGATAAGTTTTCCTCCGCCCATGTTATGCAAATTATTCAATGCCCATAATAGAGACGCTTCAGTTTTCCCGCTTCCGGTTGGCGCAACCGCAATGATATTACCCAAAGTATGCGCACATTCTTCCTGGAATGGTCTAAGTCCATTAAATTTTATTTTTTTCTCTGTACATCGTTTTTCAATCTCTATAAATAAGTCATCAGCGTGCGTTTTTAAGGAATAGCTAACATTCATTCCGGCAGATCCATACCAATCAGCGTAATGGAGAATTGCCTTTAACAGCAGATATATTATCCTAATTGATTCAGGATTTTTTTCTTTTTCAAAGATTTTTGTAAAAGCGCCATCGTAACTTATTAATCGACTTGCATCAACATAAGAATCATAATTACAGATAGGAATTTTTGGAAATGAAAAACTCTCTTTAGCAAAGATTTCCTCGGCTAACAGGACGGCTTTGTTCATCCCTTCCTCACAAAAATTAGGCTTTACACTTGTGCATTCTCTTGTAAAAGAATGTAAATCAGGATTGATTTTTTTATGATGACCTAAAATTGCCAAAGCTTCAATTGGTAGTTTAGTTAAACAATCATCTTGGTTCCTCAAAGCTAAACTACCTCGAATAGCGAAAGAAAATGATACTAACTCATGTCTATAATTTTCTCGTTTATCGAATCTTTCACCTTTTCTCTTTGCTTGCATCATTTTCTGGAAAGGTTCTATATTTTTACCGATATCATGTAATACAACCGTAAAAAGTGAGCTTTTTAAAAAACATTCCTCATTGAATCCGTATTCTTTGCTCAATCGTTGAATTAGATTTTTTTTGGCTATTACAGTCTCTTTCCATGCTTTATAAGCGGCCTCAATATGAGCCTCATAAGTTTGATCTGGTTTAGCCCAAAAAATTGTATTCATTGAAGGACAACCTTTTTGCCATCTATAACATAACCTTCAATTGCATTTTCAATAATTACAGGTGAACTAACAAAGGTAAATGACTTTCTCTCGACCACCCTCCTTTCTTCCCCTTTGAACTCAAATCTGGTTGGCAAAAGAAATACCTGTGGAGTATATACCGTTGTTGTTATAGGAATTGAATTGAAATCAATATCGGGCTTATAAGATTTCGAGACATCCCCTGGTATTATCGTAGACTCAAATTGATTAATTTTTTCTGCATTTACTGATGAAATCTCAGAGATTTTACAAATTTTAAGAAGGTCATCACTATTTCCTGCTGTTAATGCATAAACTGGTGAAAGGATTGCTTCCCTTAATTCTTCAACTGGTTCAATTTTTTCAGATGCAAAATAAATAAAAAAATCATTATAGCAGAGATATTCCCTAATTAAAATACTGTATTGTCTGCGATTTTTTATATCTTCATTTGTATAATTTTTCTCTTTACCAGTTAGTTTCCTGTAATTCCAGAGGTCTTTCATCATCCCTTTATGCTTACCGTACACGCTAATCAAAATATTCTTTTGATCAACATGTTTATGTGCATTTTCTAAGTTTAATCCTAAAGCTGCACCTATCATACCAACAATTGTTGTTTTAGGTGGCAAAGGTAAGGTTTGATGGAATGTATGAGTCTCAGGTATGCGGAAAGAGGCAGTTGTTGCAATCCCTTTAATTGAAAAAAGGAACATACATCTCCTCTATACGTAGTGTTGGTCTATCCATTTTGCTACTTCATCGAAAGCTTCTCCAATAGATTTCGAATTCTCAAACTCATTAATGAAAACACCTTTTCGTTGCCCAATTACTGAAGCTAAAGTCTCTGATTTGTAATCTTTTAGAGTTTCTTTTATCATATCAACATTGAGTTTTTTGCCTTCAACCTGGACGCTTTCGAGAAATATCGGATTCTTGGTTTTAAGCATGGCTGCTGCGATGAATTTCGGAGAAATATCTGCAAGGAATCGGGTTTGTCTCCCTGAAGCCCATAAGTTTTTTATTGCAAGAAGAAGGTCTTTCACTCTTGCTGCTTTTTCTTTATTGTCTAATGGCTTTTCAAAACCATCACCTGATCCAACTCTATCAAGTTCAATAAGAATTGAACCTCTATAAAGACCTGAATGAATCTCTGTCTCAAAAATGTTTGGATCGCCGCCAGCTTTTACACTCATATAATTTGTCCCAAAATCAAGATCTGCTTGATACGGAGTAAGAGCTAACAACGGGGACACACGAACGACAGAAGTACGTTTAGTAGCTTTTCCCTTGGTTTTTCCTTCCGCGCTTTCAGTTCCCATATACCCAAACAAATCATCATCAATATAATTTTCAGGTTCCTGTTTTGTTGTTGCAGCTCCTTTTGATATTTTTGCAGCAACTCCTTCTGATAGTGGTCTTCCTAATACCTCCAATTGATTTCTCAATGCTCTTCTCACAGCCTGAGATGAAACATATGGAAATTGTTCAACTCCAACAGATATTTTTTTAATATTTGATATATTATCTGCTTCTTTATCTGATCCATTTAACGAGGCAAATGATACCGGAGTTAAATATGTCAGGGTCAATGCTTTTGCAGTTTTCATGCCTTTACCTCCTTTGTTTCTATATTAGTATCTTTATTTTG
>Ga0209749_1001947_pt1 | contig 15570 bp, 12 predicted proteins | sample EPASupsiteSAE347_FD_187267 | JGI IMG/M metagenome (GOLD analysis project Ga0209749, IMG submission 187267) | Bioremediated contaminated groundwater from EPA Superfund site, New Mexico - Sample SAE3-47 (SPAdes) (version 2) | ecosystem: Environmental > Aquatic > Deep subsurface > Groundwater >... | reverse complement strand
CAAGGCAATCGCACGAAAAATCGACAAATTCCATTCAGTTCACGATGGATTACGCTTCGGCGATGGCTTGCTAATCCCCCCCTACAATCGGCTCACGGCAATGATTTCATCAATTTCATGCAATTGCTCTAAGTGAAATGATTATTTGGAACTTTTGAAAATATTTATCAGTCTAATCTTTAGTGTGGTCTCCATTTTATGTTAAACTAACGACATAAGTTGCTTGGGAGGTTTGTCATGGGATACAATAATCCATTCAATACATCTGCATCAGAATCGTTTGTCGATGCCGATTCCCTAACCGGACAAAAGCCCGGACGTACCTTATGGCATGGAATGTCACAACAAACATTCATGTCGAAAGTAGTTCCGTATTTCGGCGTTGGTCTTTTGATAACCGCGCTGGGGACTCATTTCGGCAAGAACATCGGCACCGGCTTCCTGCTGATCGGTGCGCTTTTGAATATAGCTCTCTACTTCGTACTTCTTTGGCAAAGACACACCCCCGGGTTGAACGTCGCGCTGTTTTACGGTTATACATTCGCGAACGGTCTGCTTCTCGGTCCTTTAGTCGCCTTAGCCAATGCCGTTAGTCCGTTAATCGTCATACAGGCACTTGCCATAACCGCGGTTGGTTTTTTTGCAATCGCCGCTTATGTCATGACGACCGGCAAAGATTTTTCCGGTATCGGTCCATATCTTTTTGCGGGTATCCTGGTTGTTATCGTAGCCAGCATCGTGAACTTCTTTACGGGTGGTACGGGTTTGTTTTTGGGCATTTCAATACTTAGCGCGGTTTTGTTTATGGGTTTCACCGCCTATGACATGTCCAATATAATGCATAAATTCCGGGATGAAGAATATATCTTCGCTACCGTGGAATTATATCTGGATTTCTTGAATCTTTTCGTAGCGATTTTACGAATTTTAATAGTGATGTCTTCTCGAAGAGATTGATTTTCAATAGATACTAAGCTCTTGTCAGCGAATAAGTGTAACAAATTTCTGGGATTTCGGCCATAAGACCCCGTAAGAAAACAACAGGATGATCCGATTATTCTCTTACAGGGTCTAAGTTGAATTATGGGTTTTGCCGAAATGTACCATCACTCTAAAGGGGGGATGGTATGAGGTTGAAAAAAGTTGATTTTAATTTTTTTACCGGTTTGATTGCGGTTATCTTGATTGTCGTCGGCGGTTTGACTTTTCTCTTCCCACGATTTTCTTCATTGGCAAATAAAGATGTTCTGAAAGATCTTACACATTACGGAAGAGATTTGCGAAAAATGACTTGATCGCCTAAGGCATTGTTAATAAATAACTGCAACAAATTTCGTTCATCGACCGGCCATAAGAGCCTGTAAAAAAGCAACTATTTGTAATGGTTATTTTCTTACAGGTTCTTATGAAATTTATATTCTTACCCATTTTTCATCAATAAAATCTTGAATGCACGATTTTATCGTGGAATATAAGCATGCATCTGTGAATTGGGATTGATTTTGCCGCGCTTCTAGGTTACATTAATCCGATGGAAAACGATCAATCATTGGCTTATCTGGATCCTTTTATATTTTGCGGCTTGTGTTTCAATAAAATGTCCCTGAAAGAAGACTCTTTCTTTTGTCCGTCAGGGTGCCTCAGCAATGTTGCCGGGAGAGGTTTGGAGAGCATACTGTGGGCAGAGATGGGGAAAATGCTGAAGTATTCCGATTATCGAGCCACGGCCGAACGATTACTCCAGGAAAAACTTTCCAATCCCCAATTGCGCCTTCTTTTCAAGGATTTAAAAGGATTTCTTGAATTCTTACCCACCGAGGAGAAAGCAAGATTTGCGAATGCTTTGGTTGAAAAAATCGATATACTTTCAATCGATTCTTTCAAAATCATCTTTCGCGTATAACAACGGGTTCGTTCATGGAAAACCAAACGATCCAAGAGAAAAAAATATATGCCCTTTTTCAAAAAGGTGAATTCGAAAAAGCTCTAGAGATATTTGGAGAAACATTTTCCACAGAAAATCACCCTGAACCTTCTTTCGTAATGAAATGCTTTGTCGAGCTCAATCGTTATAAAGCTCATAATGAAGCATTCAAATTTCTCAGCGGTATCGTCGGGTGGTATCCGAAGAATCTAGAAATAGAGAGAGCATTTAAGTTATCGAAAAAGATCGTATATGACGTTCTGATCGTGAAGGGAAATTCCCTTGTTGAAAAAGCCAGACAAAAAGCGCAGTTGTTCTCTGAGACTATTGATGAAATAGATATTCTCCGTCGAGGCAAAATAGAGGAAGAAAACCAAAAAATCATTTATTCGTATTATGAGCAAGCCCTGGAAATTTTTCTCAAGGCTCACAATTTGGATGAATCGAGCTTGGGAGCAATATCAGGGATTTCCCGATGTTACAAGGAACTTGGAAAACCTGATAAAGCTAATGAGTATACCAATTTATTGAAGCGCGGTTCAATGCCGCCGACGCCTGTTGATGAACCGGAGGAGCCTTCATCTTCGACTGTCGACAACGCCCCATCGCCGGCACAATACGCGGAAATCGAAATGGGGCTTGCTCGAGACCTTTTTTCCAGAAGAAAATTCAAGGAAGCATTAGCAACGCTGGATCGACAAATAACCGCAGATCCCAGAGATATACAAGCTTTATTATTCAAGGCCCGTACTCACCTTGAACTTCATGAATTTCAAACGGCTGAAAGTTGTATCGATAAAGCATTGTTGATCGATCAGGACAACTCGGAGTTGATTCAATATAAATCCGATTTTTTAGAGAACAAGCTTAAGGTATTAACGCACGGCGCAACGGTTTTCCTGAAAAAGGGTCTCAAGCTTGGACGCACCTTAGGCCGACCTTTTTTTAAGAAGGCTTTGATATGCTTGAGGCAAGCAGTGGATATCTTTCCAGGTGATTTGGCCATCCTGGATCAAATTTATACTTGTCTTGTCTTTCTCGGCAAAGATACCCAAGCCAAGCAACACTTAAGGGAATTGCGGAGAATTTCTCCGGAGTTCATAACGACACTCGAAAAGACCCGTTCATCAAGCATATGTTTTCTAGCGGAGTTTGCTTTCGCTGACGATTACGCGGCTCTGGAAGATTTTAGAAAAATTCGACGAGAACTTCTATTGAACAATCCCATAGGGCAAAGATTGGTGACTTTTTATTGCCGCTTGTCTCCCCATATGCTTTTTACGGCAAAGGTATTGGGAATTCCTCCCGTATTTATGCGCGGCATTCTAAATCCGGTGCGATTTTTCGCCAAATTCTTCATCGGAAAAATATGAAAACCGACTTTCCTTCAGAAGCCTTTGGAATCACATCTTCCATTCCTATTGAAGTTCCCCTTGCTGCCGGAAAGCAAGTTATTGATTTGAATAATCGTTTTATCTTTTCAGAAAATCCGTCAAAACTGATACGTTTGGCCGAAACCGTCGGCTTTCCGCGTAATTGTTGTGCCTGGATCAAGGGCATTTTTGGATATATTCTCGAAAATAAAGTGCGAAGAGTAATATTTGTAACAGGCGGCGATTGTTCAAACACTCACGCTATGTTGGATACATTAGTTCCGCATCTTGATGAAATCAAAACATTTTCCTATCCCTTCGATCGCGAAAAGAACTCTCTTTTAACGGAAATCACTCGATTCTGTGATTCCTTTTCCATTACTCTCGCGGATGCCGAGGAAAAATCATGCAGTCTTGTCCGGATCAGAAACGATCTCTCCGAATTGGATAAAATGACCTGGGATGACGGTCTGGTTTCCGGCAAAGAGAATCATATTTGGCTGGTATCGAGTTCGGATTTCGATGGAGATTCAAATAGTTTCCATGAACGATTGATGGATTTTCTTCGAACGGCGCGAAAACGGACAAGACGGGAACCATTTCCCCGCATCGGAATATTAGGCGTTCCTCCGATACAATCGGATTTCCACGAGTTAATCGAAGGTTTCGGAGCACAATCCGTATTCAATGAAATTCCCAGACAGTTCGCGATGATCGGAAATGAAAAGGATATTCTCTCTCGTTATCTCGCTTTCACTTATCCTTACGGCGTCTGGACCAGAGCAACAGATATCATGAACCAGGCGGCTTTGCGAAAAATCGACGGCTTCATTCATTACACCCAGGCCTTTTGTCATAGACAAATTCACGACATCATACTACGAGCAAAAATCAATATTCCAATATTAACTTTGGAAGGCGACTCTCCCGGTCCGTGTGACCAACGCACCCGACTGAGAATCGAAAGCTTCATCGAAATAATTAAGGAACGTCGACTGAATAAATATGAAAAAAGTAATTTATAACACGATATTTCCGTTCGCGATTTTCATCATTTTCATATCAATTTTTATTTTCGACAACCGAATTTGTTTTTGCGCAGCTTCCTCCCCCACCCCGGCAATCGAAACGAATATCGATTCTACGATTATCCGTGTCGGGTTTCCCATATCCGATCTCGTGCGTACCATCAGACTCCAATCCATAAAGGGCGAATGGACATTTAAGCTTCATCCGATTCCTCCCGCCACCGGTTCAGAAACATTGTTTTCTCAGGAAATCATTGAAAAAATTCCTGAAGGCGAGGACATTACATTTCAAATCACGGCTAACGGTATAACCGGGAGAACGTCCAAAGGCACAGAGCTTCATATCAAAAGCGTATATACACCTGATATTGAAACACGAGAGTCGGAAAAAGGATTTTCCAAAATCGAAGCTGAGGGTGGAGAACTAATCACTCTTGAAATTCCCAATCATTCCCCTTTGATTCTGTCAGGGCGACTTGAAATAAACCTGGTCGAAAAAACCTTCTCCTTGATTAATTCCGTTCCAATGAAAGAATTGATCACCTCTTGCGTTTCGGATAATTCCCAAAGTCCCGAACCTGAAGCGCTTAAAGCTGCAATTATTGCCGCCCGAACCAGGATCGTTTTCCTCAAACATTCAAGCAAACACGCATCGGAATCATACGATTTATGCAACACCAATCATTGTCTCCCATTTTCCGGAAAAGGCGTAACGCGAGAACTGACTACCCTGTTAGTCGATAAGGTGCCCAACGAAATTCTCACGCATAAAGGGCAGCCCTTCTTCGCCTATTTCCATTGCACTTGCGGCGGGAAGATTTCCAGCGCAAAAGATATCTACAACGTTGACGATCAAATTCATCTTGCCAAGGAAGATCGCATTGAAAGTCATGGATCAGAGAATTGCTATCACAGCCCTTCGTTCTATTGGGTTCGAGAGTTTACGCTCGAAGAGATCGCAGATTTCTTATCCGTCACTTTCGCAGGGGGAGCTGAAAGAGTTTATCTGCGCTGGGAACCGATTAAAGTTGATCCGGTCGGAAGGATAACGGAAATCAAATTGAGAGGAAAACGTGAAAAAGAACTTTCGGGCATAACTTTTCTTGAGGGAATCCAGGAATATTTCGGCAACAATTCAGTTAAAAGCATGCGTTTTATAATCGAACATATGCGTAGAACGGTTATATTCAGGGGAAACGGCCGCGGAAACGGAGTCGGTATGTGTCTGACAGGCGCCGATGGTATGGCAAAAAAAGGTTTTGATTATAAGAAGATTTTGAATTTCTATTATTCCAACGTGGAAATCAAAAAAATGGGAAACGAAAAATCAGCGCTTCCTAAAAAGAAATAATCAAGCAGACATCCCGGAAATCCGGGAATCATGAATCAATGATCAAGCGTTACCTTATCGAACAATATGCCGGATGATTATATGTCGGAAACGTTGAAGGCCAACAAAATCGTTAAAATAGTTGCAAAAAGGAGAGGAAGAGAATCCATAAATTTTCGCCCCTTTAAGGAATTTCAATCCCTATCGGCATAATCATACTTTCCCTTTATGTTTTCGCTCTCACGTTTCCGACCATTATGAAACGGTTGTCAAAGCTTAAGAAATCGCGATATTGGAATGAAATCGATATTGGAATCCATAAATTATTGCTCAACTTACAGGTTTTAGGATAAATTTTCAATAGATGCACGGAGAATAATCAATAATGAAGGAATACCGATTAAAATCATCCCTCGATCTTACCACAACCGGGGATTCCTTTAAAATCGACTACGAACGGGAATTAAATCCCGCTCAAATGCAAGCCGTCACTTCCATCAACGGACCGGTTTTGTGCGTTGCCGGTGCGGGTTCCGGAAAAACCAGAACTTTGGTCTATCGGGTGGCAAGAATGGTTGAATCGGGAATTCATCCCGAGAACATTCTTCTTCTCACCTTCACAAGGAAAGCCGCGCTGAACATGCTGGAAAGAGCCGCCCAACTCGTCGGCGCCGGTGGTCAAAAAGTATCGGGAGGAACATATCACTCCTTCGCGAATATGATTCTGCGTCGATACGCAGGTTATCTCAATATTTCCCCTTCTTTCGTCATCTTGGATGAGAGCGATGCAACCGACATCATAAGCTTAATCAGAACCGAGTCGGGACATGCAAAAAAGGAAAATCGATTTCCGCAGAAAAAAACTCTTCATGAAATATGGTCGAAGTCCAGGAACCAGGTTTATTCGGTTGAAGAAATCGTTAAACGCGATTTTGAACATTTCATGTATTGCCTCAACGATATGACGGATATTTTCAAAAAGTATGAAGAATTTAAACACGCCAATCACCTCATGGACTTTGACGATCTTTTAATAAACCTGAAGAACTTGCTTTCGGAAAATTCCGAAATCAGGCGAATGATTGCCGATCGGTTTCGATATGTCATGGCCGACGAATACCAGGATACAAACCCGGCGCAAGCGGAAATCACCATATTGTTGGGGAAAGAACATGGCAATGTCATGGTTGTTGGTGATGAAGCTCAAAGTATATATTCATTTCGCGGAGCATGCTTTAAGAACATCATTGATTTTCCCAATTTCTTCAGTGAATGCAAAATCATCCGACTGGAAGAAAATTATAGAAGCACGGAAGCAATTCTTTGCGCGGCCAACTCTCTGATGCAGCACGCTCAAACCGGCTTCCAAAAGCACCTTTTTACGAAACGCAAGAAGGGGGAAAAACCCGCCTTGGTTGTCTGCTCCGACGGCGCCGAGCAGGCTCAATTCGTCGCGCAACGCGTATTGGAAACTCACGAGGAAGGAGTCCCGTTTTCCCGAATCGCCGTTCTCTTCCGATCAAGCTTTCATGCATTTTCACTTGAATTGGAATTGAAAAAAAGAAATATTCCTTACGTGAAATGGGGAGGATTCAAATTTCTTGAAGCCGCTCATATTAAAGATGTCACTGCCCATCTACGGGTCATTCAAAATCCTCTCGACCGGATTTCATGGCACCGCATATTGCTGTTGGTTGAGGGAATCGGCACCAAAAGCGTTTCCATAATCTATCAACAAATAAAGGAATCTCAAGACCCCTTTGATTTTTCGAACGTGAAAACTTCTTCGCGAGTGACTATGGCTCTGGCAGCCCTTTCCAATATGTTGAAAAGAGTCGACAAGAAAAAGAACTTGAGTCCGGATACATTGATCGGACTTATCGTTGAATATTATTCCGTTATTCTGAGAACTCTTTATGACGATTACCCTAGGCGATTAAAGGACCTTGACCAGTTGGCCGCGATCGCAGCCCATTATGATGATTTGATTGATTTCTTGAACGATCTGTCTTTGGAGCCGCCGAAAAACAGTATTGACAACATTCTCAGCGTCGATCATGACGAAGATTTACTCGTGCTTTCGACCATTCACTCCGCGAAAGGTCTCGAATGGCACAGCGTTCATGTAATCGAAGCCCTTGACGGAAGATTTCCCTCATTTTCCGCTTTCAAGGGGAAAGATGAAATGGAAGAAGAACGTCGCCTTATGTACGTCGCAATGACACGAGCTCAGGAAAATTTATATATTTCATATCCATTGTCTACTTGGGATCATGCCGTCGGTGGTCTTCTTACGAAACCATCGAGATTTATCGAGGAGATCGATCGGAATTCCCTGGAAAAATGGGAACTGAAAAGGAAATGAGTATGATTGGCATTTTTGCAAGCGGCTTTCTTGACACCACGCATTCCTTCTGATAATCTTCATCACCGGGAAAAATCATTATCAGTTAAAACAAATATGAACGGAGATGCAATCGATTCATTTCTTATACATTCATATCAATTACCGTATCTTGCCTCCCCAATAATGATCGAGAAAATTTCAAGCGCAATCGACGGCGACAAATCGGAATCAATGTTTATTGATAAATCCGGAAGTAAGGCCTTGTCAGCAAATAAGTGTAACGAATTCCTGGGATTTCCGGCCATAAGAGCCTGTAAGAAAACAACCAGACGATCCGGTTATTTTCTTACAGGCTCTAAGCATATTCGTAGGATGGTGCGGCATCTTGATTCGTGATTTATACATAGTTGCGGCGATTCTTATTCTGATTTTGACGGGATTAACCATTCAAGATCATTTCAGCATTCCCTCAAATTATCTGATGATTTTTTACACATCGAATCTGAGAGGTCAGATTAATCCGTTTTCTGGGGAAATCGATGACCGCCAAATGGAGAAAATCGGCGGAATTGCTTTCATCAGGGGATTAATCGATGATACCGTTAATAAATACAACATCAATCCCAAGAATGTAGTTATTCTCGACACTGGGGATGCGATTTTCGGATCTGCTGAAGCTTCGCTGACGATGGGTGAGGTTCCGTTTAAATTAATGCAGAAAGCCGGTTATGATGCAATGGCCGTAGGTAATATGGAATTCGAATTCGGCATGGACATCTTAAGAAAATTCGCTACTCCCGAACCAATATCGTTTCCGGTCGAAAACGCAACTGAAAGCCCAAGCACACTGCCAATCGCGAGTAAACTTCCAATGCTCGCCTGCAACTACAGGGATTTAAAGGCACCGATCGGTAATACTTTTCTTCCCGGAATCATAATTCAGAAAGGTGAAACTAAAATCGGAGTGATCGGTCTTGGTCACAGCGAATTAGTCCGAAATACGCGGCAGGACAACATCATGCAAATCGAAATCACCGATATGAAAGCGGCAGTACAAAGAACTGCTTCCGCGTTAAAGTCGCAGGGCGCCGAACTTCTGATTCTGTTGTCTCATCACCCTTCTCTCGATACCATTCCAAACATGGAAGATCTTTTCCCCGACATTGATATTATCATCGGAGATTTAATTGGTCCGACTTCCTTAAATGCACCCGCGCGACCTTTGATTTGCCAAACCGCGCCTTCACGCGGAGCAGGAATCGGCATGGTCAAGATTCCAATGCTCGGTTCAAGCTGGAACTTGAAAAAAGCTTATAAAACGATATTAACAGTTGATGCGGAAAAGGTTGTGCCCAACTCCGATTTGGTATCTGAAATCGCCCGTATCGAAGGTAAAGTCGATTCATTGCTGGAAGATCTCGTCGCTCAGTCCGGGGGGGAGTTCAAAAAATCGTTCAATGAAGAATGCGCCATCGGCGATTTGATCGCGGATAGCATGATAGTTGCGGCAAAGACTTCCATTGCTTTTCAGAACTCGGGCGGAATCAAGGCTGGTTTTTCCTCCGGTACGGTTTCATTAAGAGATTTGTATGACGTCCTACCTTTCGAGAATACCATCGTCAAAGTCGATCTTTTCGGTTGGCAAGTCGAAAATCTCATTGAGGAAAGTCTTAGCGAGAGGGGAAGCTTTCTGCAGGCTTCCGGTATAAATTGCATCTACTGCGGCAAAAATCCCGTCGGGTTCAGATTGATTCAAATCAATGTTAATGATGAACCTCTTGAATTCAACAAAATATATTCGGTAGCGGTTAATGATTTCATGCTTTCAAATCCCAACAGTTGGCCTGAACTTTCTCAAGCTACGAATGTTCAGGCACTCGGGCTTTTACGGGAAAACCTTAAAGCCTATATGATTTCCCAAGGAACGGTCTTTCCGAATGTCCAGAGGCGTTTTATGGATGTAAGCGAAAATGAAGAAACTCTAAAATATCAGGCTTTATCAATGGAGTTGGCAAGTCTCTCTTCGCCTGTGTCTCATACTGATTCCTATGACTCCGAATACGGCAGACTATTATCGGATATATTAAGAACGGAAACGGATTCCGACTTTGCTCTTGTTCCATGCTCATTAATCAACAACTATAACGATCCGCTGACCGTAATTACTCCCGCTAAAATTATTTCAGATATACCCGTCAATTCAGGCGTAAAAGTGGTTGTAATCCCCGGCAATGTAGTTCAGGGAATCGTCGAGTCGACTCTCGCTTCAGAAGGCCTTCCAATATGTTTTTCCGGGTTTTCAATCGAATTGAAAGACGGCAAACTCAACCGAATATTTGGTTGGGAAGGAGAATTCGATCGATCCAAGACTTATAAAGTAGCTATTCCAAGCCAGTTTCCGGCTTCGGCAAGAGGGTTTTTCGACATTTCAACAATAAAGACGACGCTTTTTTCTACGGATATCCGAAGGATGTTCATCAACGGTCTTCGTCGAAGAGCCGGCAAGGTTGAGTTAAGACGTGCCACTTTTTGATTTTTGTTTTCCGAAAGGTTTACGCGCCAAAATACTCTTGGTTTCAGTTCTAATTCTTGTAATACCGCTTTCCATTTTGATGTGGCTCGCGCTGAAAAGAGTGGAAGATGCCGCGTCCCAAGATTTTTCAAGAAGACTAGGATATTCCGCGAATCTTTTTCGGCAAAATCTGGAGGAGCAACTTGATTCCGTCAGGACAAGAGCCAAAATCGTAGCTGATTTTGATTTTTATTTAGCCGCTAAAAATGGTTTTACGGCATCGACCACATCGCCGATCATGCGTTACGAATCGGTGAGATCCGGGCTTGATTATCTGGCAATAGTCAAGAACAAAAATATAATTCAGCTTGAAGAAGGATCCATTCCCACTGATGTTCTGCCGAAAATTATACCTTCGATATGCCACGATCCTCTCTCCTCGAATCTTTTTATTATCGAAAGAGAGCCCTGGATCTTCGCAGGTGCTGAAATAACAAAACTTCGAGACCAGGAGAAATTTCACGTTGTTTTTGCCTATAAACTTCCGCGGGATTTCGCCGACCGATTGAAACGCTTAACCGGCGCTGAAATGAGCCTTATTTATGCCGGGAAAAGGGTTTTGACAACGATGATAGACATTTTCGGCAAACGCATGGCCGATTCCAAACTCGAAAATCCCGACAATAGATCCGGTGAAATCAATATTCTTGGAGCTACTTGTTTCTTCGTGCGTGAAGAGGCACTTAAAGGTAAAATTTCTGAAACCATTTTCCTTGAAATCGCTCTTCCAAATTCGGAATTCGCCGCTCTTGGTTCGCGAATTACGCAAGATTTCCACATTCTCGGAATTCTGGGCGTCATCCTCGCCCTGGTTACCGGAACCATTCTTTCCTTGAACATCGCAAAACCGCTTGTCGAACTGGCCGAATCTACAACTCGAATTGCCTCGGGAGACTATTCACTAGCCATTGCATCTGACCGATCGGACGAAATAGGTCTTCTTCACAGAAATTTTCATTCCATGGTTCTCAGTTTAAAAGATGAAAGAGATCTTAAAATGAGCCGGATGCGTGAATTAAATACTCTTTTTGAGATCAGCAATGCGGTGAATTTCATCACCGATTCGGAAGAACTTTTGAAATTCGTATTAACGCATTCCATCGAGATCCTTGAGGCGGAGCGCGGTTCCATCATGCTTCTCGATGATCAAACTGATGAACTTGTCGTTAAAGTCGCCTATGGCGGACGTTTCAGAATTGTTCCTGGAACTCCTGTTAAAATCGGGCACGGGATCTGCGGATTAGCCGCAAAAGAAGGGAAAGGCCGTATCTGCAATACCGGTTTTCGCGATTCCGATTTCAAAAATTTTGGAAGCCTGTTGCCGGTGGAAGACATCAAAACGCTTCTGTGCTCGCCTCTCAAATTCAAAGAAGGAACAATAGGTGTCATCAACATTGTCAATAAACGGGATGGGATGGATTTCGTCGAAAATGATCTGGCGCTGTTGAATTTGATTTCATCTCAAGCAGCGGTAACCATCGAAAACAACAAGCTTTACGAACTCTCAATAACCGATGGCCTGACCAGACTATTCGTTCATCGCTATTTCCAAGCCAGGCTTTCCGAGGAACTTCTCAGAGCACGCCGTTATGGGTTGAAACTTTCATTGATAATGATCGATATCGACAATTTCAAGAATTTCAACGACCTGTACGGACATCAAGTCGGAGATCAAGTATTACAACGTGTCGCAATCGCCATTCGTGATGCCATTAGAACCGGAATCGATATTCCATGCCGTTACGGCGGCGAAGAAATGGTGATCATATTACCGGAAACAAGAAGCGAGGAAGCTTATAGAACCGCAGAACGCTTGCGTGAATCAATAGCCTCTCTTTCGATCAGCAATCCGTTGGGAGACCTGAGAATCACATGCAGTCTCGGCGTCGCTTCATATCCTGGCGACGCTCACGATCGGGATTCTTTTATCGAAATTGCGGATCGCGCCATGTATCACAGCAAGCGATTGGGCAAAAACTGTACTTCACAGGCCTCCCTGCTTCGCGAGGATGATGCCTAATAATATTTCCATTTGCTCCACCTCTGGAGAAAGTTTAACGAGAGAACCCTTACAACCTCAAAGTTAGAGCCTGTAAGAAAATAACCATTACAAATAGTTGTTTTCTTACAGGCTCTTATTGGGGGTTCGATGAATTAAGTTTGTTACAGTTATTTATTAACAAGGCCTTAGTTGGTATTATTCTGGTAATCACCGGAATTACTTTCATCAATTGACACGCAAGAATTTGAAACAGTCTCTTTGATTGTATTTGATTTTTTCGCAAAATTTCTTAGAAAATCAGTGTTTAGGGACTGTTCTTTACGTTCAAAAGCATTTGATATATTTGATATTTCTTTTGGTAATCAGCCAATGCGTTAAGTGTTTCTAAGGTTTGCGGCCCACTTTCGCGAAGCATTTTTACGTAAACATCATAAGCCTTTTGATATTCTTTTTGCGCAATTATGAGAGTATGATCCAAGGTTGATGAATTCGTGGATATGGTTTTTATGCTCAAATCAGTCGTCTCGGATGATACGGAATTGGGTTTATTCTCAACTCTGGGAGTCTCCGCGCATCCGATCGTAAACGTAGTTATAATCAGAAGAACCGGACCGAAAATTACCTTTATAAACATCAATAACAACCCTACTTTCAAATATTCCATTTAATTATAGAAACAGCAACTTAAGGTGTCAAGGAAACCGATGTATTTTAATCGATAACTTATCGACCTATTCCGCGATGAGAAAGGACTGCGAGACCCATTTGTACGACAGTAAAATATTTTTCTTGAATTATAGGCCTTATGAAGGTATTATACACCCTTTGTGTAATGAATTTTTCAACATTTGGTGGAGAGTATGTTTTCACCAATGGTTTTTTATTTGATCTTCGTTGCGATTTAATGAAGTTATATGATTTTTTGAGATCAAAGATGAGATAAGGAATAAGGAAATCCAAGTTCTGGGGAACTCCCCACAATTAAGGAGATAACTGATGAGAACAATCATAGAAAAGGGGACTTTCTTTTTTCAGGGGAAATTCCAACAGCTCGGTCGCCTCGTCATGGATAACGGAAAAATATCGGAAGTGAACTTTGCCAGCGGAAAAGCAAAGAAACCAAAAGCCGCGACGAAAGAAAAGTCCGACACATCCGAAAAGATCATTAATTGTGATGGAAAGTTCGTCCTTCCGGGATTTATTGACGCCCACACGCACCTGAGCCTCGAAGAAGAAGGCATCGGATATTGTGATGCTGATTTGAACGAATCCTTCGGGCTTGCCACTCCTCAAATCAGAGCTTTCGATGCCCTTAAAATGCGCGACAAAGGCTTTAAAGATGCTCTTTCCGGTGGTATTACAACCTGCATGGTCACACCGGGCTCCGCGAATCCGATCGGAGGGCAAGCGTGCATTATTAAAATGCGTGGAAATGTGGCTGAAGATTCCGTAATAAAAGAAAGTTGCGGCATGAAATTGGCATTCGGTGAAAATCCAAAAAAGAACTACGGCGAGCAGAAGCAATTCCCGTGTACACGCATGGGTACCGCCGCCGTAATTCGCGAATGGCTAATGAAAGCCCAAGATTATTCGAAAAAAAAGAAAATGAAGGATTTTAAAGACAGAGACATCAAATTGGAATCACTATTGCCGTTGCTTGAAGGAAAAATACAGGCAAGAGCCCATGCTCACACAGCCGATGATATCATAACAGCGTATCGAATTGCCCAGGAGTTCAATCTGGATTTGGTAATAGACCATTGTACCGAAGGTCATTTGATAGCTAAAGAACTCGGCCGCTGGAAAGCAAAAACCGTCGTGGGACCGACATTATCGAATCGTTCAAAGGCGGAATTGCGAAATAAGACGTTCGATACCGTAAAAATTTTACTCGATGAGGGATGCTTAGTGGCAATCACTACCGATCATCCCGTCATTCCCATTGAAGCATTGAGCCTATCCGCCTCCTTATGCGTAAGGCATGGTCTTGAAGAAGAACGTGCAATAAAAGCAATTACTGAATATCCGGCTGCGATTTTGGGTTTGGATAAACGGCTTGGAAAGCTGGAAGTCGGTTATGATGCGGATTTGGTTATTTGGACGGGTCATCCGTTGGACGCCAGGTCCGTTGCTGAAGCTGTTTTCATCGAAGGGAATCGGGTACTCTGATTTTCTTGCCCTTCTTATGGCGTAAGGGAGCATTGCATGTCGATTCTTTTTGACAATGTGCGGGTTTATTTGGGTGGGGCTTTTTTTCCCGGCCAAAAGGTTCTTATTGAAAAAGGAAAAATTGCGGCTGTAGGTTCAAAAGTCTTAAAAGCAGTCGATCTAACCATTGACGGACAACGAAAATATCTCATTCCGGGATTGATTGACGCTCACACTCACCTGGGTCTTGACGACCACGGATACGGATGTTCCGGCAACGACTTGGCGGAACAGGCACAACCGATTTCTCCTCACCTCCGTCCATTGGATGGAATAAAAATGCGCGACAGAGGGCTCGACGAGGCTCGAAGAGCAGGAGTAACCGTTTGTATGGTGTGCCCCGCGCCTTATGCTCCGATTGGCGGGCAATGTTCAATAATGAAAACCTATGGAAATTCCGCCGACGTCGGTCTTATTTTTGAGCAAGCCGGCATTTTAATGTCTTTTGGCGAGCAACCCAAACATAACTTCAAAGCGCAAAGAAAATTTCCATCATCCAGAATGGGATTGGCGGCGATCATACGTGAAACCTTGATGAAAGCCCAAGATTATTTCGAACAAAAGCAGTCGAAAAAAGGCGTAAAAGAGCGTCTTATCCAGATGGAAAGCATGGTTCCGCTTTTTGAAGGGAAGATTCCCATTCGCGCTCATGCGAATAGAGTTGAAGACATCATGACCGCTATTCGATTGGCTGAGGAATTTCAACTTAGGATTGTTATCGAGCACGGCGCGGAGGCACATCTGATTGCCGACATCCTTGCCCGGAAAAAAATTCCGGTAATTGTC